>Ga0164243_10000074_pt1 | contig 260566 bp, 244 predicted proteins | sample OricompcompostOP_FD_108781 | JGI IMG/M metagenome (GOLD analysis project Ga0164243, IMG submission 108781) | Organic Plus compost microbial communities from Emeryville, California, USA - Original compost - Organic plus compost (OP) | ecosystem: Engineered > Solid waste > Mixed feedstock >... | reverse complement strand
GCCGAACGAGAAGCCGCCTACACCGCATGGCTCCACCACTACAATCACCACCGACCCCACACCGGCATCGACGGCCAAGTCCCCGCAGACCGCGTTCACAACCTCACGGGGAAATACACCTAGTGGACGCGGTGACCGCCGCCCCAGCCCTGCGACGGCGCGCGAACTCCGACCGCCCGTCCCCTGCGCACCGTTCGCCCCATCCCGCTGCGTCATTTCGGGTTCGCGGCCTCAGCTCAGGCAGCGAACCCGAAATGACGCAGCGAACCATGGAGGGAGCACACCGACCCGAGGTACACAGAGGGAGCACACCGACCGGAGGTCGGCAGAATGACACTGTGCTCCCGGCAGGATTCGAACCTGCGACACCCGCTTTAGGAGAGCGGTGCTCTATCCCCTGAGCTACGAGAGCGTGACGGTGCTGCGGCGGGGACCGCTACCGCGTGAAAAGAGTCTACGACAGGGCGGGCCGGTCGACGGCCACCCCACCGGCGGTCAGGCGCCGAAGGCCTTGGTGAAGCGGATCAGGGAGCGGTGGATGTCGCCGTGCACGGCCTTCGCGGCGGCCTTGCCGGCCGGGCCGATCAGCGGCAGTCCGCCCAGGTCGATCAGGAAGGTCACCTCGGAGCCGTCGCCCGACGGCTTCACCGTCAGGTCGATCTTGGCCTTCACCCCGCCCTTGCCGTGACCGGAGAAGAGCACCCGCGTGGGGCGGTCGAACTTGTCGATGGTCCAGTCGAAGCGCACCCGCGCGCCCTTGACGCTGACCACCGAGGTGGCCGTGGTGCCCACCGCCAGCTCGGTCGGCACCTCGCCGCGCCAGCCGTCGTGCAGTTCGAGCCAGTCGTCGAACCGGGCCAGGTCGGAGACCGCCGCGAAGGCATCCTCCGGGGACAGGGCAATCGCAATGGTGTCGCTGGTCTTCGCCATGGTCACCGAGCGTAGAACATCCGGGCGCGGCGCTCCCGGACCGCCTCGCGGTCCGGCCCGGGCGTAACGTCGGGGCCGTCATGGAAGCCGCCGGAATCAGCCCCGAACCGCTCGTCTGCCTACGCGCCCGGGATCTGCTGCACACCGTGATCGTCGGCCACGACGGGGCCGCCGCCCTGATCACCGAGGTGGAGGCCTACAACGGGCCCGACGATCCGGCGTCGCACGCGTACACGCGCACCCCGCGGTCGACGATGATGTACGGGCCGCCGGACCGGCTGTACGTGTACCGGATCCACGGCCACCACTGCGCGAACGTGGTGACCAGCCCGGAGGGCGAGGGCGCGGCGGTACTGCTGCGGGCGGGCCGCATCGTCGCCGGTCACGCACAGGCGCGGGCGCGGCGCGGCGACGTCGCCGACCATCTGCTGGGACGCGGACCGGGGAATCTGGCGCGGGCACTGGGCATCACGATGGCCGACCTGGCCACCGAGCTGACCGATCCGCGCGGGGTGCACCTGGCGGGATCGCGTGCGGGTGGCGGGCCGCCGGCGGGTGTCGGCGTCGGTCCGCGCGTGGGGGTGCGGCTCGCCGCCGACCGGCCGTGGCGGTTCTGGGTGCCGGGCGAGCCGTCGGTGTCCGCGTACCGGAGGCACCGGGCGGCGGTGGGCGACGATAGGTAGTGCGGCGGGGCCTCGATACACGCGACTCGGCTAGCGCCTCGCCACGCACTCGGCCACCAACAGAAGGCGCGCCACACAGACTGGCCACTACAGACAGACGCGCCCCGGCCACCGGCGACGATGAACGGTGCGGCGGGGCCTCGATACACGCGACTCGGCTAGCGCCTCGCCCCGCACTCGGCCACCAACAGAAGGCGCGCGAACCGGACTCGGCCACTACAGACAGGCGCACTCGGCCACCAACAGAAGGCGCGCGACACAGACTGGCCACTACAGACAGGCGCGCCCCGGCCACCGGCGACGATGGGTAGTGCCGCGGGGCCTCGATACACGCGACTCGGCTAGCGCCTCGCCACGCACTCGGCCACCAAACGGAGGGCGTGCGACACGGACTCGGCCGCCGACAGAGGGCGGAGTGTGGCCGGTCTGGGGGTTACTGCTGGTCGTCGGGCTTCGGTTCGGCGGGCTTGTTCTCAGGAGCCTGGTTCTCGGCCTGCTTGTTCTCGGCGGGCTTGTTCTCGGCACCGATTGCCTTGCGGGCCGCCTCCTGCGCCTTGTCCACCTGACCTGCGAACTTGCCGCCGGTCGCCTTGTCGACCGCGTCGCCGCCCTTCTCGATCAGGTTCGGGTTCTTCTTGAGCGCGTCTTTGGCCTTGTTCACCAGTCCGTTGAGATCCATGCGGCGATCGTACTGCCCGATGCCGGCCGGCACACGGGCGACGGCCTTCCGGACCGGGGTCAGGTTGCCGGCATCGTCGCCCGCTCGGCGCGTTCGGCCTCCTCGCGGGCCTCGCGTTCGGCGCGCTGCGCGGCCGCCCGGCGTTCGAGCCGTGCCTTGAGGATCCGGGAGGAGACCTCCACGCACACGATGCCCACTGCGGCGCAGACCGCGCCGGTGGCCATCATCGAGCCGTTGGACGAATCCAGCTTGAACAGGTCCTGGGTGAGCGGCAGGGTGAAGATCCCGACGTAGGCCAGCGCGGCTACCGACACCAGGATCACCTTCCACCAGTTCAGCGGCCGGGCCACCACCACCAGCACCCACCAGGCGATGGCGATCATCGTCATCAGGGTGGCCGTGGCGGCCTGGGTCTGACCGTCGGAGAAGTCCACTTCCTGCCCGACCCCGCCGTAGGCGCCGCCGCCCGGATTGACCAGCAGATAGCAGACGAAGGTGGCCGTACCCACGATCAGACCGTTGGGCACCGCCTGGGTGAGCACCCGTCGCACGAACCCGGTCTTGGCCCGCTCGTTGTTGGGCGCCAGCGACAGGATGAACGCCGGCACGCCGATGGTGAACCAGGCGGAGATCGTCACGTGGATCGGCTGGAACGGGTAGCTGATCGGGCTGTGATCGGTCCAGTGCGCGATCAGCCCCGCGATCCCCACTCCCAAAGCCAGCAGAACCGCGTACACGGTCTTGGTGAGGAACAGGTTGGAGACGCGCTCGATGTTGCCGATCACCCGCCGGCCCTCGCCCACCACGTACGGCAGCGTGGCGAACTTGTTGTCCAGCAGCACGATCTGCGCCACCGACCGGGCCGCCGACGAGCCCGAGCCCATCGCCACCCCGATGTCGGCGTCCTTGAGGGCGAGCACGTCGTTGACGCCGTCACCGGTCATCGCGACGGTGTGCTCCTCCGACTGCAGCGCCCGCACCATCGCCCGCTTCTGATCCGGGCGGACCCGGCCGAAGGTGACCCCGTCCTCCACCTGATCGGCCAGCTCACCGGGCTCCTCGGAGAGTGTGCGCGCATCCACCGCGGTATCCGCGGTGCCCAGTCCCAGGGATTCGGCGACGGCCCCCACCGACCGGGCGTTGTCCCCGGAGATCACCTTGACCTCGACGTTCTGGTCGGCGAAGTAGTCGAGGGTGTCCTTGGCGTCGGGCCGCACCCGCTGCTCGAGGACGATCAGACCGGCGGGCACCAGCGTGCCGGGCACCGCGCTCTCCCCGGTCGGCTCGGTGTCGACGGGAACGTCGGTGGAACCGATCAGCAGCACGCGCAGACCCGTCGACCCCAGATCCGAGGCCAGGCTCGCGGTCTCCGACTCCGGATCCAGCAGCACGTCCGGCGCACCGACCAGCCAGTTGCCGTGTGCGGCGCCGTCGGCGCCCGCGAACGAGACACCGCTGAACTTGTTGGCCGAGGCGAACGGCAGCACCGCGCTGGTGTGCCAGTCCGGGGCGCTCGGATAGGCCTCGGCGATCGCCTGGATGGAGGCGTTGGGATGCTTGTCGGAGGCGGCGACGGCCGCGAGCACCTCCTCGAGCGTCTCCCGGCTGAGCGACTCGTCGACCACCTTCAGCTCGGACAGGCGCATGCCGTTCTCGGTGAGGGTGCCGGTCTTGTCGGTGCACACCACGTCCACCCGGGCCAGCCCCTCGATGGCGGGCAGCTCGTTGACCAGGCACTGGCGCTGACCGAGCCGGATCACGCCGACCGCGAAGGCGATCGAGGTCATCAGCACCAGACCCTCGGGCACCATCGGCACCAGCGCCGCCACCATGCCGAGCAGGGCGTCGTCGAGATCCTGCCGGCTGATCACCAGCTGGTTGTAGATGGTCAGGGCGCCCGCCGGGATCAGGATGACGGTGATCACGGCGAGGATCTTGTTGATGCCGCTGCGCAGCTCGGAGGAGACCAGGGTGAACTTGGAGGCTTCGGCCGCGATCTTGGCGGCGTACGCGTCGGCGCCGACCTTGGTGGCCCGGTACGCCCCGGAACCGGACACCACGAAGCTGCCGGACATGATCTCGTCGCCGGGCGACTTGTCCACCGCGTCGGCCTCGCCGGTGAGCAGCGACTCGTCCACGTCGAGCGCTTCGGCCTCCACCGTCTCGCCGTCGACGACGATCTGCTCGCCCGGGGCGAGTTCGATGATGTCGCCGAGCACCACCTGATCCGGCGGGATCAGCCTGCTCTCGCCGTCGCGGCGCACCGTCGGCATGGCCTGGCCGACGATCGAGAGCCGGTCGAGGGTCCTCTTGGCTCGGATCTCCTGGATCATGCCGATACCGCTGTTGGCCACGATCAGCAGACCGAACAGGCCGTTGATCAGCGAGCCGGTGTAGGCGACGATCGCGAACAGCACACCGAGGATGCCGTTGATCGGGGTGAAGATGTTGGCCCAGACGATCTGCCCCACGCTGCGGCCGGTCTTGCCGGGCTGGGTGTTGACGTCCCCGGCCGCGACCCGGTCGGCCACTTCCTGCGAGGTGAGCCCGGCATTGCGGGCACTGACGGGGGTGCTCATGCGCTGGAGGTGCTCTTTCCTGGTGACGGTGCTCGGAGAACGGTCTCTGGCGTTCGAATCTACCGCAGCACCTAAGCTGGAACCCGACAGCTCGAACCCGACGAAACCCGCCACCCCCGAGGAGCGCGCACATGCCCCACCCGCCCGTACGGCCGGCCCACGATCCCGCGGGATACTGGGGCGCGATCGACGAGGCGGTCCGTGAGGCCGGGCTGGACGCTCCGGTGCTGGCACTGGACCGGGGCGCTCTCGACCACAACATCGCCGACCTGAGGCGCCGTGCCGGCGGCATGCCCATCCGGGTGGCCACCAAGTCGGTGCGCATCCGTTCGGTGATCGCCGACGTCCTCTCCCGCAGCGGCTTCCACCCGGGGGTGCTGGCCTACGATGTGGCCGAAGCCCACTGGCTGGCAACCGAATCGGGCATCGAAGACGTGCTGCTGGGCTATCCGACGGTGCGCCGCACCGCGCTGGCCGCACTGCTGGCCGACGAGCTCGCCTGTTCGCGGGTGACCCTGCTGGTGGACGATCCGGGGCAGCTCGACGTGGTCGACGCGGTGGCCGCCCCCGCCACCCGGCCCGCGGTGCGGGTGGCGATCGATCTGGACGCCTCGCTGCGCGCCCTGGGCGGCCGGGTGCACGTGGGGGTGCGCCGCTCCCCCGTTCACGATGCCGGCGCCGCCCTCGCACTGGCCCGAACCATCGCCGGGCGCCCGGGTTTCGACCTGGTCGGGGTGATGTCGTACGAGGCGCAGGTGGCCGGGGTGGGCAACGGCGTACCCGGTGCCCCGCTGATGAATCTGGCGGTGCGCGGCATGCAATCGGTCTCGATGGCCGAGCTGCGCCGTCGTCGCGGCAAGGCGATCGCGGCGATCGGCCGGATCGCCGAGCTCGAGTTCGTCAACGCCGGCGGCACCGGTTCCCTCGAAGCCACCTCCCGCGACGCGGCGGTGACCGATGTGGCGGCCGGCAGCGGACTGCTCGGCGGCCACCTCTTCGACACCTACCGGCACTTCCAGCCCGCCCCGGCGCTGGCCTTCGGTCTGGACGTGCTGCGCCGGCCCGCCCCGCAGATCGTCACCTGCGGGGGCGGCGGCTGGATCGCCTCCGGCCCGCCCGGACCGGACCGGCTGCCCAAACCGGTGTGGCCGCAAGGACTCTCGTACATCGGTACCGAATCGGCCGGCGAGGTGCAGACCCCGCTGACCGGCGAGGCGGCGGCCGCGCTGTCGATCGGCGACCGAGTCTGGTTCCGGCACACCAAGTCCGGCGAGGTCTGCGAGCGGGCGCAGTCCGTCGCACTGATCGATCACGACGAGACCGGCCGCGCGCACGTCTCCGAGGTCGTACCCACCTACCGCGGCGAAGGGAAGTGTTTCCTGTGAAGACCGAGACCACCTGGACCAACTGGGGCGGTACCGCCAGCTGCGCGCCGTCGCAGCGGCTCGTGCCGGGCAGCGTCGACGAACTGGCCGCCGCCGTCGGCGCGGCCGCCGAGCGCGGCGAGACCGTCAAACCGGCCGGTGCCGGACACAGCTTCTCGGAGATCGCGGTGGCCCCGCAGATCCAGCTGGGGCTGTCCGGTCTGCGCGGGCTGCGCAACGTGGATGCGGCGCGCAGCCGGGTCACCCTCGGCGCGGGCACCCACCTGTACGAGATCCCGGCGCTGCTCGAGCCGCACGGGCTGGCGATGGCCAACCTGGGCGATGTGGACCGGCAGACCATCGCCGGGGCCACCTCCACCGGCACCCACGGCACCGGCCTGGGCTTCGGCGGCATCGCCACCCAGATCGTCGGCGCGGTTCTGGTCGACGGCCGTGGACAGGTGCGCGATCTCGGCGAGGACCACCCGGATCTGCCGGCGGTGGCACTGGGACTCGGCGCGCTGGGGGTCCTCACCGAGATCACTCTGCAGTGCGTGGACGCCTTCAACCTGCGAGCCGTCGAGGAGCCGGCGTCGGCGGACGAGGCGATCGACACCTTCCTTCCGCGGGTCCGCGAGCACGACCACTACGAGTTCTACTGGTTCCCGCACACCAACTGTGCGCTCACCAAGACCAACACGCGGCTGCCGGCGCACAGCCCCGTCGGCGGGCCCGGCCGGCTGCGGCGGTACATCGACGACGAGCTGCTCTCCAACGGCCTGTATCGGGTGCTGTGCGAGGTGAGCGCACGGGCGCCGCGCATCGTGCCGACCGTGAACCAGGTGTCCGGTCGCGCCCTCTCGGCCCGCACCTACACCGATCGTTCGGACAAGGTCTTCGTATCGGCCCGCTCGGTGCGTTTCCGGGAGATGGAGTACGCGGTGCCGCTCGAGGCGGTGCCCGAGGTGCTCCGCGAGCTGCGCGCCATGATCAACCGGCGGCGCCACAAGGTGAGCTTCCCGGTGGAGGTGCGGGCCGCCGCGGCCGACGAGCTCATGGTCTCCACCGCTTCCGGACGCACCTCAGGGTACATCGCGGTGCACCGCTACCACCACGACGATCCGGCGGCCTCGAAGGTCTACTTCCAGGATGTCGAAGACATCATGACCGCCCACGAGGGCCGGCCGCACTGGGGCAAGATGCACACCCGCGACGCGGAGTACCTCTCGGCCGTCTACCCGCGCTTCGGCGACTTCCTCGCGGTCCGCGACCGGTACGACCCGGACCGCACCTTCGCCAATCCGTATCTGCAGCAGGTCCTCGGCCGCTAGTGGTACTGACCCGGGGTCGCACCCCGGGCACAGCCGCGGTCAGCGGCCGGTGAACACCGGGGTGCGCTTCTCGGCGCGCGCCTGCCGCGCCTCCTGGACGTCCTCGCTGGTCCACGCCGCCTCCATGGCCGCGATGCGCTCGGCGGGCGGGGTGTCGCGGGCGCCGTCGCCGTTGAGCACCAGCTTGTAGTGCTGCAGGGTCAGCGGGGCGAGCGCGGCGATGGCCGCCGCCCAGTGCTGGGCGTCGGCCAGATCGCCGATGCGGTTGGCGAAGCCGAGCGTGTGCGCCCGGTCGGCGGTGAGCGGGTCACAGCCGATCAGGATGCCGCGGGCCGTGCCGGTGCCGACCAGCGACACCAGCCGCCGGATGGTCCACTCGTCCACCGCGACACCGATTTTCGCGGCCGGAATGCCGGCCAGCGCGTCGGGGGCCATCACCCGCAGGTCCGCGGCGATCGCGAGTTGCAGGCCGGCGCCGAGGGCCGAGCCGTTGAGGGCGGCGATCACCGGCACCGGCAGCGACTCGATGAGCTGGTTGAGGGCGACCAGGCTCTCCAGGAACTTCGGGTCGTAGACCGGGCCCGACAGGTCTGCGCCGGCGCAGAAGACGCTGCCGCGTCCGGTCAGCACGATCACCCGGGCGCCGCCGTCGACGGCCTCGGTGAAGGCCCGGGTCAGGTCGGCCACCATCTGGTGGTCGAGCGCATTGCGCTTCTCCTCGCGGGCGAGCTCGATGGTGACGACGTCTTCATTGCGGCTGCTGACAATCATGGGAAGCACCCTACCGAGCACCCCGAACGACCGGGCACCCGTCACCAACTCTTGACACAATGTTGTGTTTTCACAACACTATGTTCTGTGAGCCCAGTGCGTCGGGATGAGAAGCAGCCCATCTACAACCGCATCGCCGTCCTGCGCGCCGAGCGCGGGCTCTCCCGCGCACAGCTCGCGACGCTGATCAACGTGAATGTGCAATCGGTCGGCGCGCTCGAACGCGGCGACTACTACCCCAGCCTCGATCTGGCCCTGCGCATCTGCGAGGCCTTCGACCTCCCGGTCGAGGCCGTGTTCTCGCGGACTCCGTTCACCGCGATGTCCACCGAGCTGTACCGCGGCCGGACCGAGAACTGACCCCGCCCACCCCGCGCCGACACCTCGCATTCCCCGAACCACTCCCCTACACAGGAGAACTGACATGCCAGAGACCTTGCACGTCAATCGATTACGGAAGAACTACGGATCACTGCGCGCACTGGACGGCGTGAGCCTGTCCGTCGCCCCCGGCGAGATCTACGGCTTCGTCGGCAGCAACGGCGCAGGCAAGTCCACCACCATGCGCATCGTGCTCGGCGTGATCGCCCCCGATTCCGGCGAGGTCAGCCTCGGCGAGCGCCCCCTCGACTTCGCGGCCCGCCGCCGGATCGGCTACATGCCCGAGGAACGCGGCCTGTACCCCAAGATGAAGGTGGGTGAGCAATTGGTCTACCTGGCCCGGCTGCACGGCCTCGACGACGCCGCCGCCCGGCGTTCCTGTGCCGACTGGACCGCACGGCTGGGCATCGCCGAACGCCTCGACGACAACGTCGGCGACCTCTCGCTCGGCAACCAGCAGCGCGTGCAGCTGGCCGCCGCACTGGTGCACGACCCCGACGTCCTGGTGCTCGACGAGCCGTTCTCCGGCCTCGATCCGGTGGCGGTGGACGTGATGAGCGAGGTACTCGCCGGCAAAGCCGCGCAGGGCGTCCCGGTGCTCTTCTCCTCCCATCAGCTCGACCTGGTCGAGCGGCTGTGCGACCGGGTGGGGGTCATCTCCGGCGGAGTCATCAAAGCCGAGGGCACCGTCGACGAGCTGCGCGCGAGCGGCGGCAAACGCCTGGAGGTGACCGGTCCGGATCCGGCGATCACCTGGGCCGACGGGCTGCCCGGCGTCACCGGGGCCGAATACGGGCCGTCGACCGTACTCCACGTCTCCGACGACAACGACGACCAGCAGGTGCTGGCCGCCGCACTCGCAGCGGGGCCGGTGCACCGCTTCGCCGCCTCGACTCCGAGCCTGACCGAACTGTTCCGGGAGCTGGTCTGACATGCGTACGAACAACACCGTGATGCTGGTGGCCGGACGGGAGATCAGCACTCGCGCCAGACAGCGTTCCTTCCTCGTCAGCACCGGACTGATCCTGCTGGTGATCATCGTCGGCGCGATCGTCTGGTCGGCCCTGGCCGACGACGGCACCACGCGCGAGCGGGTCGGCCTGGTCGGCGGCGACGCCTCGCTGCACACCGCACTCGAGACCGCCGGCGACGCGGCCGGCACCCCGGTGCAGGTGATCGATCTCCCCGACCGCGCCCGGGCCGACCGGCAGATCGACGACGGCGACCTGGCGACCGCGCTCGTCGTGGGTCCAGGCGGCGAGTACACCACCGTCACCGAGGCGGCTCCCGACACGGCGCTCGAGAACGTCCTGCGCACGGCCGTCGGCCAGTACGCGCTCGGCCGGTCGCTCACCGATCGCGGCGTCGATCCGTCGACGCTGACCGCCCCCACCCTGCACGCCGACCGCCTCCAGCCCGAGAAGCCGGATGAGGATCAGCGCATCGCCGTCGCCCTGGTCGGCGCCATGCTGCTGGTGATGGCCATCCTCATGGGCGGGATCGCGGTGGCCGTCGGCGTGGTCGAGGAGAAGACCTCGCGGATCGTCGAACTGCTGCTGACCGCGGTGCGGCCGCTGCAGCTGCTGTGGGGCAAGATCCTCGGGATCGGCGCCATCAGCCTGGCCCAGGTGGTGCTGATCGGGGCCACCGCGCTGATCGCCGGTCGCGCCACCGGACTGCTGACCATCACCGGGACCGCGGGGACCGTGTTCGCCGCCGTCCTGGCCTGGTTCCTGCTCGGCTACCTGTTCTTCGCCGCGCTCTACGCCGCGACCGGCGCGATGGTCAGCCGCCAGGAAGAACTGAACTCGAGCACCGCACCGTTGACCGTGCTGGTGCTGGCGGTCCTGTATTCGGGCACCTTCGGCGTCACCGCCCTCGATTCACCGCTCATCGAGACCCTCAGCTGGATACCGCCGTTCAGCGCGGTGCTGATGCCGATCCGCATCGCCACCGGCGACACGGATGCGATCCAGGTGGTCGCCACGTTCGCGGTGATGATCGTCGCCTGCGCGCTCGCCGTGTGGGCCGCCGCCCGGATCTACACCCGGTCCGTGCTGCGCACCGGAAGCCGGATCGGCTGGGGTGAGGTGGCCGGCATGCTCAGCCGGGGCTGAGGACCCGGACCCGTTTCACGGCCGCAGGCCCCGTCGACGAGTCGACGGGGCCTGCGCGCTGTGAGACTGCGGGGAGATCTGCGCTCAGACGCCCAGCAGGTCGATCACGAAGATCAGGGTCTTGCCGGAGAGCCGGTGACCGGCGCCGGCCGGGCCGTAGGCCAGCTCCGGCGGTACGACGAGGCGACGACGGCCGCCCACCTTCATACCGGGGATGCCCTCCTGCCAGCCCTGGATGAGGGCGTTGAGCGGGAAGTTCGCCGACTGGCCGCGATCCCAGGAGGAGTCGAACTCCTCGCCGGTCTCGTACTCGACGCCCACGTAGTGCACGTCCACCATGCCGTTCGGGACGGCTTCGGCGCCGTCGCCGACGATCAGATCGGTGATCTCGAGGGCGGCGGGCGCCGGGCCCTCCGGAAACTCCACCTCGGGCTTGTCGGACATCAGCGGTCTCCCATCGGAATGTAGTCACGCTCGGTGTGGCCCGTGTACAGCTGACGCGGACGGCCGATCTTGGTGGCCGGGTCCTCGTGCATCTCGCGCCAGTGGGCGATCCAGCCGGGCAGCCGGCCCAGGGCGAAGAGCACGGTGAACATCCGCGTCGGGAAGCCCATGGCCCGGTAGATGACGCCGGTGTAGAAGTCGACGTTCGGGTACAGCTTGCGCTCGATGAAGTAGTCGTCGCTCAGGGCGACCTCTTCGAGTCCCTTGGCGATGTCGAGCAGCTCGTCCTGCACACCGAGCGACTCGAGGATCTTGTCGGCGGTCTGCTTGACGATGGCCGCACGCGGGTCGTAGTTCTTGTAGACCCGGTGGCCGAAGCCCATGAGCTTGACGCCGTCTTCCTTGTTCTTGACCCGGCGCATGAAGTCGGCGGTGTCGCCGCCGGAGGCCTGGATGCCCTCGAGCATCTCCAGCACCGCCTGGTTGGCGCCGCCGTGCAGCGGGCCCCACAGCGCGTTGATGCCGGCCGAGACCGAGGTGAACAGGTTGGCCTGCGAGGAACCCACCAGGCGCACGGTCGAGGTGGAGCAGTTCTGCTCGTGATCGGCGTGCAGGATGAAGAGCATGTCGAGCGCCTTGGCGACTTCCGGATTCACCTCGTAGGGCTCGGCCGGGAAACCGAAGGTCAGGCGCAGGAAGTTCTCCACCAGGCTCAGCGAGTTGTCCGGGTACAGGAACGGCTGGCCGACGGACTTCTTGTAGGCGTAGGCCGCGATGGTCGGCAGCTTGGCCAGCAGCCGGATGGTCGACAGCTCCACCTGCTCGGGATCCTTGGGATCGAGCGAATCCGGGTAGTAGGCGCTGAGCGCGTTGGCCGCGCTCGAGACCACCGGCATCGGGTGCGCATTGCGCGGGAAGCCGTCGAAGAAGCGCTTGAGGTCCTCGTGCAGCAGCGTGTGCCGGCGGATCCGGTCGGTGAAGTCGTCGAGCTCACCGGCGGTCGGCAGCGCCCCGTAGATCAGCAGGTAGCTGACCTCGAGGAAGGTCGAGTGCGCGGCGAGCTGGTCGATCGGGATCCCGCGGTAGCGCAGGATTCCGGCGTCGCCGTCGATGTAGGTGATCGCCGACTTGGTGGCTGCGGTGTTGACGAAACCGCCGTCGAACGTCGTCAGGCCGGTTTTCGCGAGGAACGAGCCCAGCTGGACCGAGTCGCTTCCTTCGGCGGCCTTGAGGATCGGCAGTTCGATCTCGCCACCGGGGTACGTGAAGGTACCGGTCACCTGATCGTCGGCTGTTGCTTTCTCCGCGGACACACATACCCCTAACTCGCGGCTGACCAGTTGTCGGGTAACAACCTAGTCCGATGGCGATGGACTCGCTCACTGAGGGTCCCCCAGTGTGAGGCGAGGCGGCTGATGCCGCCCGCACAGCTTACCCACAGTGAGTAGGTTGATGTCATGCGAGAGCTGTCCGCCGGAGACGACGCGGTGCTGCTGGACTTCTCCGGCGCCGACGACCCGGCCCGCGCGGCGACCCGGGCGGCCCGGGTGCTGCGGGAGGCCGCCGCGCAGGGCAGGCTGCGGCTGGCCGATGTGGTGCCCAGCGGGCTGTCGGTACTGGTCCAGGCCGGCCCGGGCGAGGGCATCGACTCGCTGGCGGTGTACCGGGAACTGCGGGCGAGGGCACACGGCGGCGCAGCCCCCGGCGAGGAGCCCCCGGCGGTGACGATTCCGGTGGTCTACGACGGCGAGGATCTGGCCGAGGTGGCCGGCGTGACCGGCACCGACCCCGGCGCGGTGGCCCGCGCGCATGCGGCGATCGGCTGGCGGGTGCAGTTCATGGGTTTCGCGCCGGGCTTCGGCTATCTGGTTCCCGACGACGAGGCCGGCAACGACCCGGCTCAGGTGGCGCTCTTCGCCGGCCTGGCCCGCCGCGACCGTTCGCGGCCGGCGGTGCCCGCCGGCTCGGTGGCGGTGGCCGCCGGCTACAGCGCCGTGTATCCGCGAGTCAGCCCCGGTGGCTGGTTTCTGTTGGGCCGCACCGACTTTCCGATGTGGGATGTGCAGGCGACGCCCCCGGCGACACTGGCCGCCGGGACCCGGGTGAGGTTCACATGTCTGGACTGACGGTGCTCACCACCGGCCCGCTGGCCACCTTCCAGGACCGCGGCCGGCCCGGCTACGCCCATCTGGGGGTGCCCCGTTCCGGGGCCGCCGACCTGATCGCCTTCGATCGTGCCAACCGGCTGGTGGGCAACGAGCCGTCGGCGATCGGCATCGAGACCACCTTCGGCGGCTGGTCGGCCCGCGCGCACGGCGACCTGCTGATGGCGGTGACCGGACCGGCCACGACGGTGACCGTCGGCGGCCGGGCCGTGGGCGTGAACGCCGCCTTCCCGGTCCGCAGCGGCGAACGGGTGGAGGTGCGCTCGCCGGCCGCCGGCTGCCGGCATTACGTCTGCGTGCGGGGCGGACTCTCGGCGCCGACGACCCTCGGCTCGGCGGCCACCGATTCGCTGTCCGGGCTCGGGCCGCCGCCGCTGCACGGAGGCGACGAGATCGCGATCGGCGATCAGGCGGCGGCCTGGCCCTCGGCGTTGCTCGCGCCGCAGCCGGCCCGGCCTGCCGGTCCGGTGCGGCTGGTGCTGAGGCCCGGGCCCCGGTCCGATCACCTGGCCGACCCGGCCGAGCTCGAGACGCTGGCCTGGTCGGTCAATGCGGCCAGCAACCGGATCGGGGTGCGCCTGGACCCGGTCGGCGCCGAGGATCCGGAGGCGCCGGCACTGCGGTTGCAGCCGGGCGCCGGGCAGCTGCCGTCGGAGGGCGTTCCACTGGGCGGTCTGCAGGTGCCGCCGGCCGGCCAGCCGGTGATCTTCCTGGCCGATCACCCGGTGACCGGCGGCTATCCGGTGGTGGCGGTGCTCTCCCCCGAGTCACTGAGCCGTGCCGCACAGCTCGTCGTCGGCGAGCGGGTGACGCTGCGGCTGGGCTGACCGGCGGAACCGGCCCCACCACTTTGGAACAGATGTATAGTTTTGTTCCATGACCGTCATCACACCCCGGCCGCAGGCCGCCGCGCCCGTCGATGCCGCCACACCGCACACTCTCGGACCCGACTCGCTGACCTGGCGGTACTTCGGCGACTGGCGCGGCATGCTGATGGGCCTGTGGTCCGGCTCGATGCAGAACATGCATCCGAAACTGGCCGCCGGGGTGTGGGACCACTCCGACTTCTTCGGCGAACGCTGGGAGCGGCTGATGCGCTCGCTGTACCCGATCATCGGCACGGTCTTCGACGGCACCGACGCCACCGGCGCGGAGGTCCGCGACTACCACCTGACCATCAAGGGCACCATGGCCGACGGCCGGCGCTACCACGCGCTGGACCCGGACGTCTTCTACTGGGCGCACGCCACCTTCTGGTACGGCAACATCCGCTGCGCCGAGGTCTTCGGCCCGAAGCTCACCGAGGCCGACAAACGCCGGCTCTTCGACGAGTCCCGCGTCTGGTACTCGAGGTACGGGGTCAGCATGCGGCCCTGCCCGGACACCTACGAGGACTTCCTCGACTACTGGGATCACATGTGCCGCCGGGTGTTGCGCGATCACGATGCGGTGCGCACCGTCCTGGACATCACCGCCTTGCCCGCCCCGCCGTGGGCGCGCCGCTGGCTGCCCGAGCCGGTGTGGCGGCGCAGTGTGGGCACCGGGCAGCGCCTGTTCCTGTGGATCACCACCGGTCTGTACGACGAGCCGATCCGCGAGATGATGGGCCTGACCTGGACCGCTCGCGACGAACGCCGGTTCCGGACCTTCGGCCGCGCGGTGCAGGCCGGTCTGCGGCTGGTGCCGGCCCGCTACCGCAGGCATCCGCGGGCCCGCGACGCCGACGACCGGGCGGCCGGACGGATCCCGGCCGACGCCCCGCTGCTGCACACCCCGGTCCGCAATCTGCCGTCGGGTGCCGAACGCGAGAAGCCGATCCACTACTGCCCGGTGCACGCCGCCCGCCGCGCCCGACTGCCCTGGCAGAGCAACGACGTCGACGACTGACCGTCACCCGCGGGCGGCCACCCGGTAGCGCCAGAACATCGGGAAGGCCACCGCGGCGACCACGGTGAGCAGCACCGTCAGCAGACCCCCGCCGGCCACCGTCACGGCGGTTCCCACCGCGGCGGCGGTGGCCCCGTGCGCCACGTCGGCCACCCGCGGACCGCCGGCGACCACCACGATGAACACGCCCTGCAACCGCCCGCGCACATCGTCGTCGGCCGCACTCTGCAGCATGGTCTGCCGGAACGCCGCCGAGACCATGTCGGCGGCACCGCCGACCACCAGCGCGACGAGCACGATCGGCAGGATCGGCAGCGCGGCGCCGTCGGCGAAGAACAGCGCACCCCCGGCCACCGTGATCGACAGGCCCCAGATCGTGATGGCGATGATCACCGCGCGGCCCTGCCGGCGCACACCCGAGACCCAGCCCGAGAACACCCCGCCGAGCACGGCCCCGGCCGGGATCGCGACGAACAGCAGGGCGAAGGCCAGCCCGCCCTCGCTCGGTCCGCCGAAGTTCTCGTGCGCCATCTGCGGGAACAGCGCCCGCGGCATGCCGAAGATCATTGCGATCAGATCCACCACGAACGAGGCGAGCAGGACCTTGTGCCCGCGCAGATAGGTCAGTCCCTCGATCACCGAGCGCAGGCCCGGCGTGCTCGGCGCCGCCCCGTCGGCACGGTCGGGCCGCAGGGCCGGCAGCCGCAGCACCGCCCACATGGTGGCCAGCAGACCGACCGCATCGAGCAGGTACAGCAGCGAGAAGCCGATCACCGGGATGAGCGATGCGCCCACCAGCGGCCCGGCGATGGCACCGGCCTGCATGACGGTCATGTTCAGCGAGTTGGCGGCAGGCAGGTCTTGAGCCGGCAGAATCCTCGGCAGCACCGCCACCCGGGTGGGCTGGTTGACCGCGAAGAACGACTGCTGCAGTGCGAACAGGCCCAGCAGCAGCCAGACGTTGTTCAGTTCGGCGAAGGCCTGCAGCCAGAACAGCACCGCGGTGGCGATCAGCCCGGTGGTGGTGACGATCAGGATGATCCGGCGGTCGAAGACGTCCGCGATGGCCCCGCCCCACAGGCCGAACACCACCAGCGGCACCAGACCGAAGATGCCGGTCAGACCCACATAGGCGGAGCTGCCGGTGATCGCGTAGATCTGGGCCGGGACCGCCACCACGGTGAGCTGAGCGCCGATGACCGTGATGATGTTGGCCCACCACAGCCGCGAGAAGTTCGGGTTCCGCAGCGGCGTCGTATCGGCGAGTAGTCGGGCCACCCGGCCAGCCTAGGACCCGGCGCCGGACCCGCTCCCGGCAGCGCCGCCGATGGCGCGCCGACCGGCGCTACGGCTGCAGGCGTTCGACGGTCCAGCTATCGCCCGCCCGGACCGCGACGGCCCGGTTGTGCAGCCGGTCGGCGCGGCCCTGCCAGAACTCCACCCGCACCGGATCGAGCCGGTAGCCGCCCCAGTGCTCCGGCGGGGGCACCGGCCGGTCGCCGGCGGCGCCGCCGTATTCGGCCGACACCGCCGCCGCGGCGGCCTCCAGGTCGGCGCGGGAGGCGATCGGCTGCGACTGCGCCGAGGCCCGGGCCGAGAGCTGCGAGCCCCGCGGCCGGTTCTGCCAGTACGCGGCCGTCTCGGCCGGATCGACCTTGGTCACCGGTCCCCGGAAGTGCACCTGCCGCTCCATCGCGATCCACGGGAAGGTCACCGAGGCAACCGGATTGGCGGCCAGATCCCGGCCCTTGCCGGAGTCGTAGCCGGTGAAGAAGACCACCCCGGAGGCGTCGGCGCCCTTGCACAGCACGGTGCGGGTGGCCGGCCGGCCGGCCGCATCCGCGGTGCCCAGGACCATCGCATTGGGTTCGGGGATGCGGGCGGCGAGCGCATCGGTGAGCCAGCGCTGAAACAGCCCCAGCCACGGCGGATCCCCCGTCAGCCAGGACGGATCCAGATTCTCGGCCACCCCGTCGGCCCCGGCCGAGCCGTAGCCCACCCGCATCGCCGACAGGTCCAATTCCTCGCTCACCACCCGGATGTTACCGAGCATCGCTACAGTCGGCTCCGGCAGCCGATGCGCGGGCACAGCCCCGGCGTGGAACCCTGGAGCCGAGGGTTCCGACGAGTGGAGGATCGAAGATGGCCCAGAACGTTCCCGACGGTTTCGTCCCCGGACTCGAAGGCGTGGTGGCCTTCACCACCGAGATCGCCGAACCGGACAAGGACGGCGGCAATCTGCGCTACCGCGGCGTGGACATCGAGGACCTGGTCGATGCCCGGGTGAGCTTCGGCGACGTGTGGGCGTTGCTGGTGGACGGCCGCTTCGGTCAGGGCCTGGCACCGGCCGAGCCGCTGCCGCTGCCGGTCCGCTCGGGCGACGTCCGGGTGGACGTGCAGGCCGGGCTGGCGATGCTGGCACCGCTCTGGGGTTTTCAGCCGCTGCTCGACGTCGACGATCAGACCGCCCGCGACGATCTGGCCCGGGCCGCGGTGATGGCGCTGTCCTATGTGGCGCAGTCGGCCCGCGGCTCGGAGGTCCCGGCGGTGCCGCAGGACCGGATCGACGCCTGCAGCACGGTCACCGAGCGGTTCATGACCCGCTGGCAGGGCGAACCCGATCCGCGCCATGTGCGGGCCATCGACGCCTACTGGGTCAGCGCCGCCGAGCACGGTCTCAACGCCTCGACGTTCACCGCCCGGGTGATCGCCTCGACCGGCGCCGACGTGGCGGCCTCGCTGTCGGGGGCGGTGGGCGCGATGTCCGGCCCTCTGCACGGCGGCGCCCCGGCGCGGGTGCTGCCGATGATCGAGGAGGTCGAGCGCACCGGCGACGCCCGCGCCCTGGTCAAAGGCATCCTCGATCGCAAGGAGAAGCTGATGGGCTTCGGGCACCGGGTGTACCGGGCCGAGGATCCGCGGGCGCGGGTGCTGCGCCGCACCGCCGCGGAGCTGCAGGTGCCGCGCTACGAGGTGGCCGCCGCACTGGAGCAGGCCGCCCTCGCCGAGCTGCGTGAGCGCCGCCCGGACCGGGCCATCGAGACCAATGTGGAGTTCTGGGCCGCGGTGATCCTCGACTTCGCGCAGGTGCCGGCGCACATGATGCCGGCGATGTTCACCTGCGGGCGCACCGCAGGCTGGTGCGCGCACATCCTGGAGCAGAAGCAGCTCGGCCGGCTGGTGCGCCCGGCCGCCCTGTACACCGGTCCGGGCCCCCGCGATCCGCGCGATGTGACCGGCTGGGAGTCGGTCACCCCCACTCCCGCACTCGGCTAGACACGGCCCAGGGCCCGCCCGCCGGGCCGCCGGATGCCCGGCGGGGACACCGCGCGTGTCCCCGCCGCGCCGGCGGCGACTACTCTGGACTCCCGGTACGTGGCCCGCACGCCCCGACCGCCATGCGCCGACCGAGATGTGAAGGACACCAGGACCGATGACCACTGCGGCAGAACCGAACGCGCCGGACGCTTCCGGGGTCGAGTCCCGGCTCGGTCACTACTATCAGGCCGACGGCACCTACCGGGTGGCCCGCGAGAAGGTGCGCGAGTACGCGCGCGCCGTGCAGGACTACCACCCGGTCCACTGGGACGAGGAGGTCGCCCGGGCCGCCGGGTACAGCGGCGTGGTCACCCCGCTCACCTTCACCTCCATCCCGGCGATGGCCGCCAACCGCGCCCTCTTCGAGTCGGTGGTCGTGGGCTACGACACCTACGTGCAGACCGAGCAGGTCTTCGAGCAGCACCGGCCCATCGTCGACGGCGACGAGCTGATCACCGACGTGGAGCTGTCCTCGGTGCGCCGGATCGCCGGCAAGGACATGCTCACCGTCACCAACACCTTCACCGACGCTCGGGGCGAGCGGGTGCACACCATGCACACGACCGTGGTGGGCGTGACCGCCGAGGAGGTGGATCCGGAGCTGACCGGCGCCGTGCAGCAGGTGATGGCGCACGACGTCAACATCCTGGCGCAAGAGGAGTCGGACGCCGGCTACACCAAGACGGTGCGCCCCGAGGGCGAGATCCCGCTGGCCGACGGCAGCGCCCGCCCCTCGACCGCCCGCAGCTTCGACGAGCTCTCGGTGGGCGATCAGCTGCCGATGCACGACGTCCGGATCAGCCGCGGCGACCTGGTCAACTACGCCGGCGTCTCCGGCGACGCCAATCCGATCCACTGGGACGAGAAGATCGCCACCCTGGCCGGACTGCCCGACGTCATCGCGCACGGCATGCTCACCATGGGTCTGGGCGCCGGCTTCGTCTCCGACTGGTCGGGCGATCCGGGTGCGGTCACCCGCTACGCGGTCCGGCTGTCCTCACCGGCCATCGTCTCCGCGGCGACCGGCGGCGACATCGAGTTCAGCGGCCGCATCAAGTCGCTCGATCCTCAGACCCGCACCGGCGTGGTGATCCTGGTCGCCAAGTCGGCCGGCAAGAAGATCTTCGGCATGGCCACCCTGGCCATCCGCTTCTCCTGAGCCACCCGATCCGGCGTCGTCCGGATCGGGTGATCACCGTGGCCGATCCTGCTCCGGCGCCGCCGCACCCGCGGCGCCGGACCCCGGCGATGCGAGGGTGACCCGGAGCACGCCTTAAACTGATCTGCATGACCGATGCCTCGCAGATCACGCTGCCCGCCGACCTCCTCCCCGCTGACGGCCGCTTCGGCTGCGGCCCGTCCAAGGTGCGCCCCGAACAGTTGCAGTCGCTCGTCGACACGGGGGCGTCGGTGTTCGGCACCAGCCACCGCCAGGCGCCGGTGAAGAATGTGGTCGGCGCGATCCGCGAAGGCCTCTCCGCCCTGTTCTCGCTGCCCGACGGCTACGAGGTGGTCCTCTCCAACGGCGGCACCACCGCCTTCTGGGACGCCGCCGCCTTCGGCCTGATCAACGAGCGCGCCCTGAACCTGACCTACGGCGAGTTCTCGTCGAAGTTCGCCACCGTCTCCACGAAGGCGCCGTTCCTGGCCGATCCGAAGGTCATCTCCACCGAGCCGGGCACCGCGCCGGACCCGGCGGCGATCACCGCCGAGGACGTCGACGGGGTGGACCTGATCGGCTGGGCGCAGAACGAGACCTCCACCGGTGTGGCCGTGCCGGTGCTCCGCCCGGCCGCCGCCGGCGACGCACTGGTGGCCATCGACGCCACCTCCGGTGCCGGCGGGCTGCCGGTGGACGTCAGCGCCACCGACGTCTACTACTTCGCCCCGCAGAAGTGCTTCGCCTCCGACGGCGGCATCTGGGTGGCCCTGATGAGCCCGGCCGCCCTGGCCCGGATCGAGCAGATCAAGGAGTCGGGCCGCTGGTGCCCGGAGTTCCTGTCGCTGCCGACCGCCGTCGACAACAGCAGCAAGAACCAGACCTACAACACCCCGGCCGTCGGCTCGCTGCTGCTCTTCGCCAACCAGATCGAGTGGATGAACGCCAACGGCGGTCTGGACTGGTGCGTCGCCCGCACCGCCGACTCCAGCTCGCGCCTGTACGACTGGGCCGACGCCAGCGAGTTCGCCACCCCGTTCGCCGATGAGGCACACCGCAGCCAGGTGGTGGGCACCATCGATTTCGCCGACTCGGTCGACGCCGCGACCGTGGCCAAGACGCTGCGCGCCAACGGCGTGGTCGACACCGAGCCGTACCGCAAGCTCGGCCGCAACCAGCTGCGTATCGGCATGTTCCCGGCCATCGATCCGGAGGACGTGACCAAGCTGACCCAGTGCATCGACTACATCGTCGAGCGGCTCTGACGGACGGCTGTCCCGGTCAGTTCCGGCTCGCCCGGCGCGTGTTCCACCCGCGGGGCGAGCCTGACCTGCGTTAGGCTGGGCGGAACCGTCCGGGGGACGGACCCGGCGGGGAGGAGGATCGCATGCGTGAGCTCGAAGTGCTGCGCGTCGAGGCCGACGGCCGCCAGATCATCCTGATCGACCGCGCCGACGACGAGCACTTCCGCATCCACGTCGGCGATGATCTGCGTGCAGCCGTGACCCCGGCACCGGCCGAATCCGAGCCGTTCCCGGCCGCGACCGAAGCCGATCTGCGGCCCCGGGAGATCCAGGCCCGCATCCGGGCCGGCGCCACCGTCGAGGAACTCGCCACGGTGGCCGGGGTGAGTGCGAGCCGGATCGAGCGCTACGCCCATCCGGTGCTCCTCGAACGTGCCCGCGCCGCCGAACTGGCCCGCGCCTCCCATCCGATGGGGATGGACGGTCCGAGCCTGTCGACGCTCGGCGAACTGGTCACCGAGTGCCTGGTGCTGCGCGGCGCGGTGCCGGCCGAGGCCCGCTGGGACTCGTGGAAGAGCGCCGACGGGTTCTGGGTCATCCAGGTGTCCTGGCTCGAGAGCGGTACCGAGGGCTACGCCCACTGGCGCTTCCATCCCGGCTCGCACGGCGGCACCACCGAACCGATCGACGAACTGGCCACCGAGCTGACCGACCCCGAACTGTCCCGCAACACCCGCCGGCGCACCATGCTCACCTCGGTGCGGCCGCAGACCCCGCAGACGGCCCCGCCGCCACGCCCCCAGCCGCAGCGCCAGGTGCGCCCGGACGGGCACGAGCAGGTCACCGTCGACGCCGACGTCCTGGTGGAGGCGCAGGCCAGCGGCAGCAAGCCGGTGCGCGGTGCGCCGCTGGCCGACGTGCTGGATCTGCGGTACTCCTCCGGCCGGGCCGTGGAGGCACCGGCCGAGGAACCGTCCCTCGAGGACACCCCCGAGGCCGGGGCCGAGGAGATCCCGGTCGAGGACGAACCGTACTTCGACGACGGCCCTCACAGCGGCGCCGCGGACCCGGTCGCTCAGCTGTCCGCCGCTCCCGAGCCGGAAGCCCCCGCGCAGGCCGATCCCACTCCAGTCGAGCCCGCTCCAGTCGAGCCCGCTGCGGTCGAGGAGGCGCAGGAACCCCGGCGGCCGGCGCCCGCCCCCCAGCAGGAGGCGCCCAAGTCGACCGGCACCCCGCGGCACCGCACCAAACGCGGCAAGCCCGCCGTGCCTGCCTGGGAGGACGTGCTGCTCGGGGTCCGCAGCCACCCCGACGAATAGTCCGACCGCAGCCGGTCGGCGCGGCAGGCCGGTCAGCGCGCCCGCTCGTAGAAGGCGACCGCCGCCGCGGTGGCCACATTGAGCGAGTCGGTGCCCCGGCTCATCGGAATGCGAGCACGCACATCGCAGGCCCGCATGGTGTGCTCGGCCAGTCCGGGGCCTTCGGCGCCCACCAGGAACGCCACCTTCTCGGCGGTCATCGCCTCCGACAGCGGCACCGACCCCTCCCCCGGAGTCAGCGCGATCAGCGCGAACCCCTCGGCGCGCAGGATCTGCAGATCCTGCGGCCAGGACTCGTAGCGGGCGAACGGGACCAGCAGCGCATGCCCCATCGAGACCCGGACGCAGCGCCGGTAGAGCGGATCGGCGCAGCCCTGCCCGAAGACCACCGCCTCCACGCCCAGGCCGGCCGCATTGCGGAAGATACTGCCGATGTTCTCGTGGTCGTTGACGCCCTCGAGGACGGCCACCGTGCGGGCGCCGTCGAGCACCTGCGGCACCGTCAGCGCCGGGGCGCGGCGAGCGGCGGCGAGCACCCCGCGGTTGAGATGAAAGCCCACCACCTGCGCCATGGTGTCGGCGTCGGTGCGGTAGAACGGCACCCCCGACAGCGCCGGGCCGGTCAGATCGCCGGCCAGTTCGGCGAGCCGCTTGTCCACCCCGAAGAAGGCGTGCGGGGCGAACCGCGAGGCGATCATCCGCTGCGCCACCAGCACGCCCTCGGCGATCACCAGTCCCTTGCCCACCCGGCCGCCGGGCAGCGCCGGCACATCCGGCCGGCGGTCCACCGAATTGAGGTCGCGGAAGTCGTCCACGCGGGGATCGTCGGGGTCGGTGATGTCGACGACGTCGACGGCGAGAGCAGACTGCACGCACACACCGTGGCATAGTCCGTTCCCGTGCGCCACAGCGGTTTGGCAGACTCGATGCAATGAGCAGCCAGTCACCGAACCTGAACCTGCGACCCGCCCGAGACGAGGACTGGCCCGAGATCGGCGAACTGGACGCCCGCGCGTTCGCGTTGCCGGCCCCGCTGCCGGCCGACGAACTGGCCGAATTCCGCTCGAGCGCACCGGACGCGGACACCCTGACCGTCCGCGACGAGGACAGTCCGGGACGGCCGCTGGTGGCCTTCTCGCTGTTTCACCGGCTGCCGCTGACCGTGCCGGGCGGGGCGATCCCCACCGTCGCCGGTCTGTCGTGGGTGTCGGTGGCCGCCACCCATCGCCGCCGCGGACTGCTGCGCACCATGATGGCCGAGCACTTCCGCAGCTGGGAGCGGGACGGACTTCCGCTGGCCGCGCTGACCGCCTCGGAGGGCGGCATCTACGAACGGTTCGGCTTCGGCCCGGCCTGCTACGCCCACGACGTGCGGATCGATCCGTCGTCGGCACAGCTGCGGGATGCGGCCCCGGCCGACTCGCGGGTGCGCTACGGCACCCTCGACCAGGCCCGCGTCCACGTACCGGAGGTGCACCGGCGCTGGGCGGCGGACCGTCCGGGTGCCGTCGGCCGGCCGGACGGATGGTGGGCGTCGCTCTTCGCCGACCGCGACTTCCGGCGCAGCCCGCAGGTCTCCGGGGTGTACTTCCTGCTGCACGCGGACGGCTACGCCGCCTACCGGATCGATTCTCGGGATTCGACGGCCCTGATCGAGGGCTTCTTCGCCGCCACCGAGCAGGCGCACACCGATCTGTGGCGGGTGCTGACCGGACTGGATCTGGTGTCCGGGATCTCCGCCTCGCTCCCGCTCGACGACACCCTGCCGCTCAAGTTGGTCAACGCCCGCGCCGTCCGGGTCACCGGGCGTCCGGACAAGCTGTGGCTGTCGGTGCTGGACGTGACGGCCGCCCTGGAGTTGCGCCGTTACGACACCGACGGTGCGGTGCTGCTGGAGGTCTCGGACTTCTGGGCCGGGCGTACCGGCGACTACCTGCTGGAGGTCGGTGACGGCCGCGGGCGGGTGACCCGCGACGCGGCGGCACCGCCGGGGGTGCCGCGCATCCGGCTCGACATCTCCGTGCTGTCGAGCCTGTACCTCGGCGGCGGTGCGGCGCGCGACTTCGCCGCCGCGGGCCGGCTGCAGGCCGACGACGACGCCGCAGTGGAGCTGGTGACCGCCCTGCTGGCGGGCCGCCGCGCTCCCTTCGCCGGCACCTTCTTCTGACGTCCTGCGCGGATTGTCGAATCGACCCGCCGGGAGCGGGTCGATTCGACAATCCGCGCGTCAGCTGATCAGATCCGAGATCGGTCCCCGCGCGAAGTACAGCACGAACAGCACCGCCACCACCCACAGCAGCGGGTGCACCGTGCGCACCTTGCCGCGGGCGCAGGCCAGCACCACCCAGGCGATGAAACCGACGCCGATACCGTTGGCGATCGAATAGGTGAACGGCATCACCATGATGGTGAGGAAGGCCGGCAGCGCGTACTCGAAGCGGCTGAAGTCGATGTCGCGGACCTGCGACATCATCAGCGCGCCCACCACGATCAGCGCCGGGGTCACCGCCTCCATCGGCACCACCTGGTACAGCGGGGTGAAGAACATGGCGATCAGGAACAGCAGACCGGTCACCACATTGGCCAGACCGGTGCGCGCGCCCTCGGCCACACCGGCCGCCGATTCGACGAAGACCGTGTTCGACGACGCCGAGGCGCCGCCGCCGACGATCGCGCCGGCGCCCTCGACGACCAGGCCCTTGCCGATGCCCGGCAGATTGCCCTTCTCGTCGAGCAGGCCGGCCTCCTTGCCGATGCCGGTCATGGTGCCCATCGCATCGAAGAAGTTCGAGAGCACCAGGGTGAAGACGAAGACGCACGCCATCAGCACGCCCACATCGGCGAACGAGCCGTTGAAGGCGCCGAACAGGTCCACATCGCCCACCAGCGAGAGATCCGGCACGCTGCCCAGACTGTCCGGTGCGCCCGGGACGTTCATCGCCCAGCCGCCGTCGGAGTCCTGCGCGCTGCCCAGATGCCAGATGCTCTCCACGATCAGGGAGACGACGGTCATCACGACGATGCCGATCAGCAGGGCGCCGGGCACCTTGCGCACGGTGAGCACCCCCATCAGCAGCACACCGATCGCGAAGATCAGGGTGGGCACGGTGGCGATCGAACCGTCCACGCCCAGCTGCACCGGGGGCCCGCCCTCGGTGCCGGTGACGAAGCCGGCGTCCACCAGCCCGATGAAGGCGATGAAGGCGCCGATACCGGCGGCGATCGCCGACTTCAGTTCGGGCGGCACCGCGTTGAAGACCGCGGTGCGGAAGCCGGTGACACCGAGGATGACGATGATGATGCCGTCGATCACCACCAGGCCCATCGCGGCCGGCCAGCTCATGTGCGGGGCGATGGTGACCGCGAGCAGGCTGTTGATGCCCAGTCCGGCGGCGATCGCGAACGGGAAGTTGGCGACCAGGCCCATCAGCACGGTCATCACGCCGGCCACCAGCGCGGTGACGGCCGCGACCTGGTCGAACGGCAGGACCTGGCCGTCGATGTCGGTGTTGTGGTCCACGCCGGGCAGGCCGCCGATGATGATCGGGTTCAGGACCACGATGTAGGCCATCGTGAAGAAGGTGACCAGACCGCCGCGCACCTCGCGGCCGTACGACGAGCCGCGCCGGGTGATCGCGAAGAAGCGGTCGAGCGGACCGCCGGACGGCGACCGTCCCGGCTCGGTCACCACTTCGGTCTGTTCGGAATCACTCATCGACGACGGTCCTCGCTGCTCGTGCCTACCGGGAGAAAGCTACCGTAGATGTCATGAGCGAGCCGTCCGAGATCCCCGAACTGCCGGCGCGACTGCGCGCACCCGAGCCGGTGATCATCGTCGGCATGCTCGCCTGGCTGGTGGCCACCCTGGTCGTCTGGATCACCGGAATCGGCCCGGACCGGGCGCTGACCGTGTGCTGGGTGGGCTTGATCATCGGCCTGCTCGGCACCTCGATCGTGCTGGTCCAGCAGGCCGCGGTCCGGCGCGGCAGCCGCGGTGCCCAGGAGGGGCTGGACTAGCTGTACTGACCCGACCGGTCAGGCGTCGGCGCGCACGGGCGTGGTCTTGGTACCGCTCCGGCGCTGCGCCAGCCGGCGCACGATCTGGGCGTGGGCGACCAGGCACACCGCCAGCCAGCCGAGTCCGACGGACCAGCCGACGATCACGTCGGAGAACCAGTGCACCCCCAGGTACACCCGGGACAACCCGATGGCCACCACCACCAGCGGCGGCAGCACCAGCACCGCCGGATGGGCCCGCAGCCACGGGTAGATGCGGTAGCAGATCACCGTCGCCAGCCCCAGGATCACGGTGGAGAGCATGGCGTGCCCGGACGGGAACGACAGTCCGCCGATGTCGATGAGGCGTTCGGCCACCGGTGGGCGTTCCCGGGCGAAGAGGTGTTTGAGCAGCACCATCAGCGCCCAGCCCAGCAGTGAGCCCACCACGATGAGCACCGACAGGTCGATCCGTCCGGCCAGCCAGGCCAGCACGAAGACGCCGATCACCACCAGGGTGAGCGTGAGCGTGTCGCCCAGGACGGTGACCATCTGCCACATCGACGTCCACGGTTCGGCCCGGTTGCGCACCACCCAGTCGGTGGTGGAGACGTCGAAGTCGAAGGGCGCCACGCTCATCGGACCGGCCCCCGGCCGGTGTCCGCGGCGATCCGCCCGGCGGCGGCCGCACGCCCGCAGTGCTCACACCGATTGACCGTCATCGCGCACTCCTCACCCGTACTCGCCTCCGACCGTACCGGGCCGGCGGCGGTGGGTGGCTCCGGCCGCGTCGCACCACCAGTCCACCCGGTGCTCGCTGCGCCCGGCGGGCAGCTCCAGTGCCACCTGAAGGTCGTCGTGCAGCACCAGCGGCCCGTCGGCGGGCCGGCCCGTGAGCAGCTGCCATACGAGGGCATCCGCCGAATCCGGGGACACCGTCTGCCCGTCGCCGAGCACCAGCGCCCGGCCGGCCTCGCTGACCGGGTCGGCATCGACCAGGTCGGCGAAGTCCCGCGCGGCGGCGCCGTCCCCGGCCACCGGCACGGCGACGGCCGGGTCGAGCACCGGCAGCCACCACGGCTGGTCGACGACCAGCCCGGCGCCGGTGACGGTCCCGGCCAGGGTGCGCAGCCCGGCCGGCGGCTCGAGGTCGGCCGGCGCGTACCGGCCGTCCCGCCGGCCCCGCACCAGCGCGGCGTGCGCGCGTGCCGCCACCCCGGGAGCGATCTCCCGGTCCGGATCGGCCAGCGCGGCCAGCCAGTCGGCGGCGTCGCCGGCGTCGTCGGGCACCGCGGCCGCCAGCAGCGCCTGCAGGGCCGGGGCCTGCGGATGGTCGATCACGTCGAACAGTCCGGCCCAGGCCGGGTCGTCGGGACTGCGCAGCAGCCGCAGCGGCTGCCCGCCGAGTTCGGCGTAGCGGCGCAGCCACCAGCCGGTGTAGCCGTGCGGATCGGCCAGCAGCGGCGCGGTGTCCGGGTCGCCGGCCAGCAGTTCCAGCGCCCGATGCCAGCGGCCGGGATCCACCAGGTCCAGGTCGCGGACGGCGACGAGGCTCTCGGGCGGCACCGGCAGCGCGTCGAACCACTCCTGTTCGTCGGGCAGATCGTGGTCGGGGGCGGTGGGCAGTTCCTCCTCGAGCACGCTGAACGCCCAGCCCACGCCGAGGCGGCGCAGCGCGGTGGGCCCGTAGCGCTCTACCGTCCGCTCGTCGACGGTGCCGAACGGCGCATCGTCGACGAGCACCTCGCGCAGCGGGCTGTCGGGCAGCAGCAGTTCGTCGGCCGGGCGCGGCTGTCCGTCCGACGCGGGCAGTTCCAGTGCGCCGAGCCAGGACGGCACCCGCACCGGTTCGCCGGCGGCGGCCAGCAGCGGCAGCACGAGTGCGGCGAGCTCGTCGTGGTCGCTGTCGGGGTCCTCGATGCGCTGCCGCAGCGCCGGATGGCTCAGCACCTCGTCGATCGGGATGTGCTCGGCCCCAAGGCGTTCGAGCAGCGGATCGTAGGCGTCCGGGTGCACGGCGGGCAGCCAGTCGATGCCGCTGTCCGCGCTCGGGCCGGTCACCCCGTCGACGATCGCCAGGCCGCGCGCTCCGCGCGCGATCCGGCCGTCGGTGCGCGGCACCGGGAGCGCGCCGAGTTCGGCGACGGCCTGCGGGTCGACGGCCAGCGCCGCCAGCTCACCGTAGAGGCCCGCCCACCAGCCGGGCGGATCCTCGTGACCGGCCAGCAGATCGGCGAGCTCGGCCAGGCTCAGCTCGCGTGCGCCCAGACGCAGCAGGGCAACTGCGGAGACCGGCTCGGACAGAGCCGGGGCGGCCAGCGGGGACAGCACCTCACCGAGCCGGGCGGCCAGTTCAGGGGTGAGGCCCCGCAGCAGCCAGGTGCGCACCGGCGACCGCTGTCCACCGGCGGCGGTGGGCACCCAGTCGCCGTCGGCGAGCCGGGCGGTCACCGCCGCGTGCAGGGCGGCATCGACCTCGCCGGCGGCCAGTGCCGGCTGCGGCACCAGCAGATGCTTCTGATCGTCGGGCGCCCGGCGGATCAGCTCGACGTATCCGGCTGCGGCCGTGTCGATGTCGGCATCGGGGTGCAGTCCGCGCCGGTCCGGGGTGAGCGGCAGATCGGTGATCAGCCGGGCCGGCAGGGTCAGCCCGATGGCCGTGGGGGTGGGGCTGCGCAGCACCTCGCCGGTGGCGGGCCGCAGCTGCGGCCCCAGCCCCGGGTCGTCGACCAGCCGGACCAGCCAGCGGGTCGCGCCCTCCCCCGCGGTGAGCCAGGTCTGCAGCGGCTCCCCGTTCCGCAGCACGGTCACGGTCCCGCCGTCCGGGCCGTCCGGCAGATCCAGGGTGAAGGTGGTGCCGGCCACCTCCACGGTGCCGATCCGGGGCAGCTCCAGCAGCAGATCCGGTGCCTGCTCGCGCGCCTGCGCGAGCAGTTCGGCCGCCTGCGCGGGGCCGCTCAGATGCACCACCACTTCGGTGTCGAAGCCGGCCGGCGGGGGTTCCGGGACCGGCCACGCCAGGCGCTGGGCGGGCACCGGGGCGTCGTCGGGCAGGTCGATGCCGGCCTCGCGCGCCGCGCGCCGGGTGCGGCCCGCGTCGAAGCCGATCGAGCCTGTGACCGAGCGCAACTCCACCCGCTCGGCCAGGCAGGTGGCGCGGAAACCCACACCGAAGCGGCCCACCTCACCGGTCCCGGCGCCCTTGGGCGAGACCCGCAGCGCGGTCAGCGAACGGACACCGGCCGCGGTGAGTCCGGCGCCGGTGTTGGCCACCCGCAGGGTGTCGCCGTCGGCCAGAATGCGCACCCGGCCGTCGATGCCGGCCGCGGCGGCCGCGTCGGCGGCGTTGGCGACGAGTTCGGTCAGCAGCCGGTCGCGGTAACCGATGCGGGCGAGGTCGGCTTCGGCCGCCGCATCCTCGGCGAGCCGGGTCGGTGAGGCCGACCACGCGGTCAGCACCGCCTCGCGCAGGGCGGCCGTGCCGAACGGGTCGGCCGACGCCGACGGCGCCGTCACCGAGCGGTCACGATCTCCACCGCGCCGTCGTCGTAGGCGTCGTAGGCGGGGCTGCCCGCACCGCCGCGCGGCTCGGGCACGTCGGAGTGGGCGCCGCAGCCGTACTCGGCCGAGACCACCCGACCGTCGGCCGAGTACTCGTTGGCGCAGGCGCCGAAGGCCGCATGCAGGGCCCCGGCGAGCGGCAGGTAGAAGCCGCAGGTGCCGCACGGGTAGTCGGCGCCGCGGGCGATCGGCGACTCCGGGCCGAACTCGCCGTCGTACCAGCGCTGCGCGGCCTGCTCACGCCCGTCCAGGGAGAGCAGCCGCTTGCGGCCCAGCCCGATCTCGGCGGCCACCTGGCCCACCTGATCGGCGTCGATCGGGTCGACGTCCTCGGTGTCGACGTAGCCGGGCACCAGCCGCGGATCGTCGGCGGGCGCGGCCAACCGGTCGCCCGGACCGAGGTCGCCGGCGGTGATGCGGTCCTTCCAGGGAACCCAGTCCGGAGCCAGCAGGGCGCCGTCGCTGGGCAGCAGCACCACCTCGCTGACGGTGGCCTCGTCGCTGTCCGGCGAACCCGCCACCACCACGCACCAGCGCCAGCCCCGATAGCCGGGGAGGTCGGCGGAGAAGTAATGGGAGACGGCCCACGCGTCCTCGGCGTGTGCACCGAGATGCGCGCCGGGCTGCTCGCCCATGGCGATCAGCGCCTCGCGCGCGGTCGTGACCGCGTCCGTCAATTGAACGGTCTGCACTGCCGTACTCACGCCTTCCAGTGTGCACGAGAGACCGCCGCCGATGCACGTCGGCCCGGGTATCGGCCGCCGGGCCGGACACAGTGCCGGGGCACCTGTGCCCCGGCGCACGCGTGCCGCTGCCGACAGTGCGCCGCCGATAGGGAACAATCGAAGACGTGGCTTCCCGCGCACCCCGAGATGATCGCCGGACGTCCGGCGACCCCCGGCGTCCCGCTCCGCCGCGCCGTCCTGCGCCGCATCCGGGCCAGCAGGCGTATCCGGCCGACCCGCAGCCGAACCCCCGGACCCGCCGCTTCGATGCCGCGAGCGGTGCCTACCTGCCTCCGCGCACCCACAATCCGCATCTGCCGCCGCTCGATCCGGACGAGCCGACCGTGCACAGTCACCCCGATGAGCAGACCCGCAGGCTCGGCGGCAAGCGCGGCCGTCGCCGGCTGGCCGACGACGCCGAGTACGTACCGCCCGAGAAGGTGACCGTCGTCCGGGTGATGGCGCAGCGCTCCAAGTACTTCGGTGCGCGCGGGGTCAAGATGATCTACCGCGCCGCCACCGCGGACGGCGCCGACCGGTCCGGCCTGACCGCGCTCACTCTGCCGGTGATCGCGAACTACGCCGTCGACGCCGCGATGGCGGTGGCCCTGGCCAACACCCTGTTCTTCGCCGCGGCCACCGGCGACTCCAAGGTGGGCGTCGGACTCTACCTGGCGCTGACCATCGCCCCGTTCGCGTTGATCGCCCCGCTGATCGGCCCGGTGCTCGACAAGCTGCAGCACGGCCGCCGGCTGGCGATGGCCGCGACCTTCGTCCTGCGCGCGGTGCTGGCGATGCTGGTGATCGCCAACTCCGGCTGGGATGCGCAGACCGGCCAGCTCCAGTACAAGGAGTGGGTCCTCTATCCGTGCGCCCTGGGCCTGATGGTGCTGTCCAAGTCGTTCGGCGTGCTCAAATCGGCGGTGGCCCCACGCGTGCTGCCGCCGAGTATCGACCTGGTGCGGGTGAACTCGCGGCTGACCACCTTCGGTCTGCTCGGCGGCACCATCGTCGCCGGTGCGATCGCGGCGATCTTCGAGACGGTGCTGGGCAAGTGGCTGCCCTTCCACATCCCCGGCGCCATGGTCTTCCTGGTGCTGGCTGCGCTCGGCGGCGCCTACTACTGCATGAAGATCCCGTCCTGGGTGGAGGTGACCGAGGGCGAGGTGCCCACCACCTTCACCTTCCACGGCGATCCCACCGTCGAGCATCCGCTCGACGAGGGTCGCGAGGCGCAGCGGCCGGCCGGCCGTCGTTCGGCCCGCGGCACCGCCGCCAAACTCACCGCCAACATCCGTCAGCCGCTGGGCCGCAGCGTGGTGGTGGGCCTGTGGGGCAACGGCACCATCCGGGTGCTCACCGGCTTCCTCACGATCTACATCGCCTTCTACGCCAAGGCGCAGGACGGCGGCGGCTGGGAGCAGCTGGCCATGCTCGGCGCGGTGGGCGCCGCCGCCGGTGTGGGCAATGCGATCGGCAACGGCGTGGGCACCCGCATCGAACTGCGCAATCCCACCCGGTTCGTGGTGGCCTCCGCCGCCGCGGCGACGGCCGGAGCGGTGCTCGCCGCAGTCTTCTCGTCGCTGCTGTTCGCGGTGATCGCCGCGCTCGTCGGCTCGGCCGGCAGCGCCCTGGCCAAGGTCTGCCTCGATTCGACGATCCAGGACGATCTGCCCGAGGCCTCGCGCGCGTCGGCGTTCGGCCGGTCCGAGACGGTGCTGCAGCTGTGCTGGGTGATCGGTGCCGGCCTGGGCGTGGTCCTGCCGACCGAGCTGTGGATCGGTTTCACCGTCGTCGCCGCGGTGATGGGCATCGGTCTGGTCCAGACCGTCCTGACCAGCCGCGGGGCCTCGCTGATCCCCGGCTTCGGCGGACGCCGCCCCGACCAGGCGGCACCGACCGTGCCCTTCGCCGCCCCGACCTCGCCGACGGCCCCCACATCACCGTCGGCCCCGACATCACCGACGACACCGACGGCCCCGACCCGACCGACGGCACCGCGGACAGCCCCGCAACGCCGCCGCGACCACTGATCGAACGACGTGAGGTAGCCCGTGGCGCTGCAAGACCGAGACAAGACAGCCCTGAAGTTCCTGGTGCCGACGGCCGCGCTCGCCGCGGTGATCATCGTGGTGGCCACCGCCCTGCTGGTGCGCGGCGCCGACGAGCCCACCCCGCAGCTGTCGCTGGCCACCGGCGACGGCCTGGTGCACGTGGCACCGGCCTACTGGTGTGATGCCGAGTTGACCGAGTGCCGGCCCCATGCGCCGACCGCCGAGGACATCGCCGCCATCACCTCTACTCCGGCACCGGTGGCCATCGGCAAGACCCTGGTGCTGTCGGTGCCGGCGGAGGTCGCCGACGGCCCGTGGAGCCTGCAGGCCACCTACTGGACCCCGCAGGGCCTGGAGTTGCGCGAATGGGTGCACCGGTCCGGGGCCACGTTCAGCCAGTCGCTCGAGTCGACGGCCGACCGGGTGCTGCTCGGGGTGGAGATCAAGCCGATCACCGTGGTGCAGGCACCGGCCGGCGACGAGATGACCGACGACTTCCTGGCCCGCGCGATCTTCTCGGCCAACACCACCCCGAAGGGCTTCGAGGTCCCGGCGGGCACCGGTGTCGCCGCCGCGCCGACCGCCTGAGGCGGCTCCGGCTCAGCGGTCGAGTCGGCTCAGCGATCGAGTTCGCGGGTGACCGCGCGGACCACCTCGGAGATGCGCTGTGCGGTCTTGCGGTCCGGGTAGCGCCCGTTGCGCAGATCCGGCTGCACCTTGCCCTCGAGCAGGGTGATCAGGTCGGCGATCAGACCGTGGAGTTCGTCCGGGGTGTGCCGCTTGGCCGAGGAGCGCTTGGCCTCGCGGACGTTGCGGGCCACGCTCGGCGCGGGTTCGAGGACGACCACGCGCAGCGCCTGCGGGCCGCGACGGCCGGCGGCCATGTCGAACTCCACCCGCTGACCGGCCTTGAGGCCGTCGTCGAGGTCGGCGGGCAACGCCGACGAGCGGACGTAGACGTCCTCGCCGTCGTCCTGCGAGAGAAACCCGAACCCCTTGTCGGAGTCGTACCACTTCACCCGGCCGGTAGGCACTGCGCTCACCCTCACACTGCTCGTCGAACACTGCTGAATACGTCTGAATACGTCAGCGCGCCTCGATCCGACGGTCCGAGCTCCAGGCGCGCTACCGTCGACTCTACCGCCAGCGCTACCGTGGTCTGCATGCAGACCCGCAAGTCGCCGACCCTGTTGATCGTCGCAGTGGTCATGGTCCTGATCGGGGCGGTGGCCAGCATGGCGCTGCTCGTCCCCGCCGTCCGCGACACCAACACCGCGGTGGTGACGATCGTCTACGTGCTCGCGCTCTGCGCGCCCATCGGCCTGGTGCTGGCCGTCGTCTTCGCGCTGCTGTCCGGGCGGCGCAGCCGATGAATCACGACGCCGAGCTGCGTCCCGCGTCGGATCTCGCCGAGCTCAGGCGCGCCTACAGCTGCTTCCCGTCCGGGGTGGTGGCGGTGTGCCGGCAGAGCGGCGGCGGACCGCTCGGCATGTCGGCCAGTTCGTTCACCACGGTCTCGCTGGAGCCGCCGCTGGTCTCGGTGTGCGTGCGGCAGGAGTCGGGCACCTGGCGGACATTGCGTGAGCAGACCCGGCTCGGGGTGAGCGTCTTCGCCGCCGATCAGGGCGAGCTGTGCCGGCAGCTGGCCGGGCCGTCGCCCGGGCGCTTCAACGGCGTGCAGCCGATCCCCGGAGACGACGGCGAACTGTTCATTCCGGGGGCCACCGCGCATCTGGCCGTCGAGATCGCGGGCGAGGTGCCGGCCGGCGACCATCTGGTGGTCCTGCTGCGCGTGCACGCATTACGAAGTGATCACGAGGCGGCACCGCTGGTATTCCATGGCAGCAGCTTCCACGCACTCTCTCCTCATGCGTCACAGCGGTGACCGTGGCGGCGTGTCGGACGTCTCAACCATTCTGTGACCTTACTCACATAACAGCGCGATAACGAACCGGATACGAACCAGGCGTCAGCGCCGTGAACAGCGATGATGGCCGATCCGGTCCGAAACGCCCGAAATCGGCCCGGAAATACACCCGCCGCAAGGACGTGAAACCACCTCACAGATTCCGTAGTGTCCACTGCGGTCACCCGAATAGGTGATCACACCCACCGATATAGACGTCCCGACGGTCGCGCCCAACCTCGTTCCGCCGCCGGGTCAACCGAAGAACGATTCAGGAACGAGGACGGGGGACCCACCTCCCATACGGGAAACGGCAGCCGGCACCCGCCGACCGCCTTGGGGTCAAGTTCCACCGCGACGCGGCGGAACCGGGCACCTCTCGCCCGAACCCGACAGCTGACTTCGTAGGCGCGTGGAGAGAGGAAATACTTCGATGACCGGACGTCACGCCAAGCAGACGACCAGCACCACCACCAAGACTTTCGCCAAGGTCGCCCTGACCGGTGCCGTCCTCGGCGGCGGCGCCGCCGTCCTGGGCGGCGGCCACGCGAGCGCTGCCACCGATTCCGAATGGAATCAGGTCGCGCAGTGCGAGTCGGGCGGCAACTGGCACATCAACACCGGTAACGGCTACTACGGCGGCCTGCAGTTCAGCCAGAGCACCTGGGCCGCCCACGGCGGCACCGCCTACGCTCCGAGCGCCCACCAGGCCTCCAAGGAGCAGCAGATCGCCGTGGCCGAGAAGGTTCTCGCCACCCAGGGCAAGGGCGCCTGGCCCACCTGCGGCACCGTGCTGAGCGGCCCGAGCCCGCGTCAGGCCCCGGCCGACAACCAGCCGGCCCCGAAGAAGGCCTCCCCGCAGGCCAAGAGCGACGACGCCAAGTCCGGCGACGAGGCCATCGCCCAGATCGACCAGAGCGTCGCCGACTCCGCCAAGGTCAGCCCCGAGGTCAAGAGCGCCTGGGACGCGGCCAAGAAGTCGGGCTTCACCCTCAACGACAACCAGGTGAAGATCTACAACGACAACAAGTCGGCGATCGATCAGTTCCTCGGCTGATCCTCACCGCACAGCGACAAGCCCCGGACCTGCACAGGTCCGGGGCTTGTCGGTTTCGGGAGCGGCGGCTGCGCGGCATACCGCAGGTCCCGGCGGCGACCGTGCCCGGCGCCGGGCACGCCCGAACCGTCAGGCGGCAGCGGCGGGGCCGCTGCCCGGTGCGACGGCCGGGCGGCCGGTTCAGCGATTGACGACGGTGTGCGCGTGCACGTACGGCAGATCCTCTGCCGGAATCGGGAAGACGGTCTCGTCGCCGAACGGCGACAGCGCACCCGCGAGGTGGGCGGTCAGCTCGGTCACCGCATGATCGTCGCCCTCGATCTCGGGCCAGCCGTTGTCCACGTAATGATTCTTCTTAGCCACGCGCTCATTGTGCCATGTGCCGCCCGGACGCTGCGCCTTGACCTGCGGACCCGCCCGGCGACCAGCGGGTCGGCGACGGCGCGCCGGTAGAATCGTCCGGATGACTCCGGATCGCCCCGTGCGCGGCCTGGCCGAGACCCTGGCCGGCCGCTCCGACGACGAACTGTCCGGACTGCTGGCGCTCCGTCCCGACCTGGCCTCACCGCCGCCGCGCGGTACCGGCGTGCTGGCCCAGCGCGCACTGTCGTCGGCGTCGATCGCACTGGCCGGCGACGGCCTGGACCTGCTCACGGTGGCCGTCCTCGAAGCCTTCCTCGACGCCGGCGCCCTCGCCGACCGCACCGAGCTGATCGGGCCGGTCGGCCGTGACCAGATCGTCGCCCGGCTCGGCCGCCGCGCCCGCCGCCCCGCCGTGGATGCGCGACTGAAGCTGCTGGCCGATCAGGCGCTCATCTGGGATGCGGGCACCGGCACCGCCCGTAAGCCGCAGTGGGTGGCCGGCATCCATCTGCCTGCCGCCCTGCCCTGGCGCGCGCACGTGCTGCTGGGCCCGCTGGCCACCGAGGACCCGTCGGTGGTCGAATCCCGGCTCGACGCCCTCGACGACCGCCGGCGCGGACTGCTGCTCACCCTGGCCGCGGGCTCCCCGCTCGGCCGCAGCCGGGATGCGGCGCCCGATGCGGACCCGCAGGCGCCGGTCCCGCAGCTGATCGCCGACGGCCTGCTCTCCCGGATCGACGAACAGACCGTGGAGCTGGTGCCGATGGCCGGGCGGCTGCTGCGCGGCGAACCGCCGCTGATCACCGCCGACCTGTCCGAGCCGCAGCCCGGTGCGGCCGGCCGCTTCGGCCCGGACCAGATCGACGCGGCCGGCGCCGGGGAGGCGCTCGAACTGCTCCGGCACGCCGACGAACTGCTCACGGCCCTGGCCCTGAGCCCGGCGGCCATCTTGCGCTCGGGCGGCCTCGGGGTGCGCGAGCTGCGCCGCCTGGCCAAGGCCACCGGCCTGACCACCGCGCGGATCGCCCTGCTGGCCGAGCTGCTCTCCGCCGCGCGGCTGATCGATCGCGGCTTCCCCGAGCCGGCGCCGGACGGCTGGAACGGCGACGAGGTCTTCGCCCCGACCGTGGCGGTCGACGGCTGGCGCACCCTGGGCACCGAACGACGCTGGCTGTCCCTGGCCCAGGCCTGGCTGGACCTGCCGCGGCGGCCGTGGCAGGTCGGCGACACCGACCGGGACGGCAACACCCTCGCGGCGCTGTCGTCCGAACTGCACGATGCCGGGGCCGCGATCAGCCGCCGCCAGGTCTTCGAAGCGCTGGCCGCCACCGAACCGGCCACCGTGGTCAGTGCGCGTGAGCTGGCCACCGCCCTGGCGTGGCGCCGGCCCCGCCAGCTGCGCCGGTGGACCGATCGCTATGTGAGCGAGACGCTGCGCGAGGCCACCGACCTCGGACTGGTCGCGCACGGGGCGCTGACCAGCGTCGGCCGCGCCCTGCTCGAGGCGGCCGAGGAGGCCGACGACCACCCGGAGGACGAGGCCTCGACGGCCGCCGTACTGGCCGCCATGGACACCGCCCTCCCGGCGCCGGTGGACCACTTCCTGGTGCAGGCCGATCTGACCCTGATGGTGCCCGGCCCGATGACCCCGGAGCTCGCCGAGCAGGTCACGGCGGTGGCCGATCTGGAATCCGGCGGCGCCGCCTCGGTGTACCGGATCAGCGAGGAGTCCATCCGCCGGGCCCTCGACACCGGACGCAGCGGTGCCGAACTGGTCGAGCTGTTCACCACCGCGTCACAGACCCCGGTCCCGCAGTCGCTGACCTACCTGATCGAGGACGTCGCACGCCGGCACGGCCGGCTGCGGGTGGGGCTGGCGTCGTCGTTCGTCCGCTGCGAGGATCCGGCGACGCTGGCCGAGGTGCTGCGCAGCGATGCGGCCGCCGAACTGTCACTGCGGGCGCTGGCGCCCACGGTGGCCGTCTCCCCCGCCCCGGTCCGCGACGTGCTGGCCGCCCTGCAGACGGCGGGTTTCGCCCCGGCCGGCGAGGACTCCTCCGGCGCCCTGATCGACCTGCGCAGCCGCGGCGGCCGGGTTCCTGCCCGCAGACCGCCGGGCCGCCCGGCGCACCGGCGGTCCCGTCCCGGGCCCGGGCAGCTGGCCGCGGTGATCAGCCGGATGCGGGCCTCCGACCGGGCCGAGGCCCCACGCGATCCGGACGTCTTCGCCTCCGGCGGCGGCGCCTCCACTCCGGCGCTGATCCAGCTCGCCATCCGCAGCGGCCGAACCCTGCGCATCGGCTACGTCGACGCCACCGGGGTGGCCAGCCGCCACCTGGTGAGCCCGTCGGCCATCTCCGCGGGTCAGCTGGTGGGCACCGCCGGCGACGACGACGAGCCGCAGCGGTTCTCGCTGCACCGCATCACCGCCGTCGACGTCCTGTAGCCTTCGGCGGCCCTGACCTGACAGCCGGGCCGCCGATCTGGACAATGGATCGGGTGACTGACGGACCGTTGATCGTGCAATCGGACAAGACTCTGCTGCTGGAAGTGGACCACCGCGATGCCGGTGAGGCGCGGGCGGCGATCGCCCCGTTCGCCGAGCTCGAGCGGGCGCCCGAGCACGTTCACACCTACCGGGTCACGCCGCTGGCGCTGTGGAATGCTCGGGCCGCCGGTCACGACGCCGAGCAGGTGGTCGACGCCCTCGTCTCGTTCTCCCGGTATCCGGTGCCGCAGCCGCTGCTGGTGGACATCGTCGACACCATGGGCCGCTTCGGCCGGCTGCAGCTGGTCAAGAGCCCGGTGCACGGTCTGACCCTGGTCTCCCTGGACCGCGCGGTCCTCGAGGAGATCCTGCGTAACAAGAAGGTGGCACCGATGCTCGGCGAGCGCATCGACGACGACACCGTCGTGGTGCACCCGTCCGAACGCGGCCGGCTTAAGCAGGTGCTGCTCAAGATCGGCTGGCCGGCCGAGGATCTCGCGGGCTACGTCGACGGTGAGGCGCACCCGATCTCACTGGAGCAGGACGACTGGCAGCTGCGCGACTATCAGCAGCTGGCCGCGGACTCGTTCTGGGCCGGCGGCAGTGGCGTGGTGGTGCTCCCCTGCGGCGCCGGAAAGACGATGGTGGGCGCGGCGGCGATGGCCAAGGCCCAGGCCACCACGCTGATCCTGGTCACCAATACGGTGGCCGGCCGGCAGTGGAAGCGAGAACTGGTGGCGCGCACCAGCCTCACCGAGGACGAGATCGGCGAGTACTCGGGCGAGAAGAAGGAGATCCGTCCGGTCACCATCGCGACATACCAGGTGATGACCCGCAAATCCAAGGGCGAGTACAAGAATCTGGATCTCTTCGACTCCCGCGACTGGGGTCTGATCGTGTACGACGAGGTGCACCTACTGCCCGCTCCGGTGTTCCGGATGACCGCCGATCTGCAGTCCCGCCGCCGGCTGGGTCTGACCGCCACACTGGTCCGCGAGGACGGCCGGGAGGGCGACGTGTTCAGCCTGATCGGTCCCAAACGCTACGACGCGCCGTGGAAGGACATCGAGGCGCAGGGCTGGATCGCCCCGGCCGACTGCGTCGAGGTGCGGGTGACCATGACCGACGAGGAGCGGCTGCAGTACGCGGTGGCCGAGGCCGACGAGAAGTACAAGCTCTGCTCCACCGCGCATTCGAAGCTGCGAGTGGTGCGCTCGATCCTCGAACAGCACCGGGGTTCGCCGACGCTGGTGATCGGCGCCTACATCGATCAGCTCGAGGAGCTGGGCCGGGAGCTCGACTGCCCGGTGATCCAGGGGTCGACCCGCAACAAGGAGCGCGAGCGGCTCTTCGACGCCTTCCGCAGCGGTGACCTGCAGACCCTGGTGGTCTCCAAGGTGGCCAACTTCTCCATCGACCTGCCGGAGGCCTCGGTGGCCGTGCAGGTCTCGGGCACCTTCGGCTCCCGACAGGAGGAGGCGCAGCGGCTGGGCCGGCTGCTGCGGCCCAAGGCCGACGGCGGTCAGGCGCACTTCTACTCCGTGGTCTCGCGCGACAGCCTCGACGCCGACTACGCGGCCCACCGGCAGCGTTTCCTGGCCGAACAGGGCTACGCCTACCGCATCATCGACGCCGACGATCTGCCGCTGGTATGAGCGGCGACCGGCAGCCCATGGTGGCGCGGCTGCGGCCCTTCGCGTCGACGATCTTCGCCGAGATGTCGGCGCTGGCCGTGGCGCACGACGCGGTGAACCTGGGGCAGGGCTTCCCGGACGCCGACGGCCCGGCGGCCATGCTCGAGGCGGCGCGGCAGGCGATCGCCGACGGCCGGAACCAGTACCCGCCGGGGGCCGGCGTCCCCGAACTGCGCGCGGCGATCAGCGAACACCAGCGGACCCGGTACGGGCTCGAGTACCACCCGGACGATCAGGTCCTGGTGACCGTCGGCGCCACCGAGGCGATCGCCGGGGCGGTGCTCGGTGTGGTGGAGCCGGGCCGCGAGGTGGTGATGATCGAGCCGTACTACGACTCGTACGCCGCGGTCGTGGCACTGGCCGGTGCGGTCCGCAGAACGGTGCCCCTGGTGCCCGACGGCGACGGTTTCCGCCTCGACCTGGATGCGCTGGCGGCGGCGTTCGGCCCGAATACCGCCGCGGTGCTGGTGAATTCGCCGCACAATCCGACCGGCACGGTGCTCACCGATGCGGAGCTGACCCGGATCGGTGAGCTGGCGATCGAGCACGACGCGGTGGTGATCACCGACGAGGTGTACGAGCATCTGCTCTTCGACGGCCGCCTGCATCGGCCGATGGCCGCCTTCGACGGCCTGTACGAGCGGACCCTGCGGATCTCCGGGGCCGCCAAGACCTTCAATGTGACCGGCTGGAAGGTGGGCTGGATCAGCGGTCCGGCCCCGCTGGTGGCCGCCGCCCGGGCGGCGAAGCAGTACCTGTCCTACGTGGGCAGCGGCCCGTTCCAGCCGGCGGTGGCGCTGGCGCTGCGCACCGAGCTGGACTGGGTGGCGCAGTCGGCGCAGGACCTGCAGGCCAAGCGGGATCTGCTGCGCGCGGCCCTGGCCGACGCCGGGCTGACCGTGCACCGCAGCGAGGCCACCTACTTCGTGCTGGCCGATCCGCGACCGCTGGGATTCTCCGACGGCGCGGCGCTGTGCCGGGAGATGCCGGAACGGATCGGAGTGGCCGCGGTGCCGGTCGGGGCCTTCGTCGACGATCATCCGCGCTGGGATCATCTGGTGCGGTTCGCCTTCGCCAAATCCGATGCGGCGATCACCGAGGCGGGGCGACGGCTGCGCGCGCTGTGAGCCGGCGGCGGGGCGCGGTGCGAGTACTATCCTGGGGGCGAGACGCGCCGCTCAAGCGACTGTCCGCACCAGCAGCGAGAGTCCAAGGGGGATTCACCATGTCCGCAGTGCCGCCAGACGCCGACGCGGACCCGCAGCTGCGCCGGAAACGCAGCAACACCCGCCGCCGGCTGCTCGAGTCCGCATTCGACGTCTTCGCCGCCAAGGGTTTCGGTCAGACCACCGTGCATGACGTCTGCGACGCGGCCGGCTTCACCCGGGGCGCCTTCTACTCCAACTTCACCTCCCTCGACGAGCTGTATCTGGAGATGTGGCAGCAGTATTCGGACGGGCTGGTCGCGCAGATCGGCGAGATCGGCAATGCGCTGGCCACCACCGGTCCGGTGAGCATCGAGACGCTGGTGCGCGCCGTGGACGAGGGCCTGGGCTTCGATCCGTCGTGGTTCCAGCTCTCCACCGAGTTCACCGCGATCGCCGGCCGCAAGCCGGCGGTGCTCGCCCTGCTGCGCGCCCAGGAGCAGAAGGTCCAGGCGGCCCTGGCGCCGGTGCTGCGTTCGCTGCTCGCGGGCAGCGGCCGCACGGCGGTCGACGACGCCGAGCTGTGCGCGGCCGTCGTCGCCGTCCACGACGGCACCCTCGTCCAGTGCATGATCGAAGAAGACGTCGCCCTCGCCCGCGCCCGCCGGGTCCGCCTCCTCACCAACACCATCGAGGCCTACACCGTCTGACCCCCGCCGCACCCTCGGCCGAGTGCCGGCGAGCCCCCTCGGTGGCCGAGTACCGGCGACCCCCCTTGGTCGCCGAGTGCCGGTGAGCCCCCTTTGGTGGCCGAGTACCGGCGAGCCCCCTTTGGTGGCCGAGTGCCGGCGAGTCCCCCGGGCTGGGCGGCCTATCAAGCCCCCTGGTGGCCGAGTGCCGGCGAGCCCCCCCTGGTCGCCGAGTCCCGGCGAGCCCCCTTTGCTGGCAGAGTTCCGGCGAGCCCCCTTTGCTGGCCGAGTTCCGGCGAGCCCCCTTTGGTGGCCGAGTGCCGCCCGAGGAACGAGGGCGGTGTATCGAGGCCCACCCTCAGTCGAACACATTTTCGACATCGCGGGGTAGAGTGACGTCATGCGCGGCGGAATCCAGGAGTCCCTCTTCGACGCACCCGACGAGACGGTCACCGCGGTGCACCCGCTGGCCGGGGGCGTGCGCCGCCGTGAACTGTCCCACGGCGCCTGGGTGGATCTGCGGCCGGGCTGGTTGACCGGGGCCAGCGCCTTGTTCGACCGGCTGCGCGAGCACGTCCCCTGGCACGGCGAACGACGGCAGATGTACGACAGCATGCTCACGGTGCCGCGCCTGATGGCGCACTACGACGCCGACCGCCCGCTCCCCGATCCACTGCTGGTGCAGCTGCGCGACGAGCTGAGCAGTCACTACCGGCGCGAGCTCCCCGACGGCTTCGCCACCGCCGGCCTGTGCCTGTACCGCGACGGATCGGATTCGGTGGCCTGGCACGGCGACCGGATCGGCCGCGGCGCCCACGAGGACACCCTGATCGCGATCGTCTCCCTCGGCGCCCCGCGCACCCTGGCCCTGCGCCCGCGCGGCGGCGGCACCTCCCTGCGGATGACCATGGGCAACGGCGATCTGCTGGTGATGGGCGGCAGCTGCCAGCGCACCTGGGATCATGCGGTGCCCAAGACGGCGGCCGGCTGCGGCCCGCGGATCAGCGTGCAGTTCCGGCCGCGCGGGGTGCGGTGACCCGCCCGCTCAGACGGGGAAGCTGACCCCGGTGAGATCCGCGGCCTTGTCCCACAGCCGTCCGCGAAGCTGCTGGTCGTCGGCCACCTTGCGGTAGCCGCAACGGACCGGGGCGCCGCGCATGCCGCCGAAGTCCTTGGGGCCGTAGAACTCGCCGTTGTCGGCCTCCGGCGCGGTGGCCGCGAACAGCGCCGGCAGGGCGCCGTCGGCGGCGGACTGCGCGAACGGGGTCTTGTTGCCCAGCGCCATGACCGAATCCATCCAGGAGTCGGTGTGCCCCTGCAGATCGGTGGCGGCGTACCCGGGGTGAGCGATCAGCGAGGACGTCGACGATCCGGCGCCGGCCAGGCGCCGGGCCAGTTCCAGCCCGAACATCAGGTCGGCGAGTTTGGAGTCGCCGTAGGCGATCCAGCGCTGGTAGCGCCGGTGCTCCCAGTTGAGGTCGTCGACGTTGAGCCGGGCGAGCCGGTGCATGGCCGAGCTCATGGTGACCACCCGGTCGGCGACCCGGTCGAGCACGAGGCCGGTGAGCGCGAAGTGGCCCAGGAAGTTGGTGCCGATCTGCATCTCGAAGCCGTCCGCGGTGCGCGCCCGCGGCACGGCCATCACACCGGCGTTGTTGATCAGCACGTCGGCGCCGGCGAAGCCGTCGGCGAAGCGCCGCACCGAGTCCAGGGAGGCGAGGTCGAGTTCGGCGACCGTCGCGGACGGGCCGATCTGCTCGGCCACGGCGCGCGCCTTGTCCTGGTTGCGGCAGGCCAGGGTCACCTGCGCGCCCGCGGCGCCCAGGGCGAGCGCCAGTTGCGCACCCAGCCCGCTGTTGGCGCCGGTGATCGTCACCTTCCGCCCGGTCTGGTCCCCCAGATTCCGCATCGACCAGCCGCTCATATCGGTGTCCCTTCTCGTGACGAACTTCGGTCAGCCTACCCACTGACGTGGCATCGGTCACCGGGGACCATCCGGGTCAGGCCGGCGGCGCGCCGTCGTCGACCGGTGGGCGCGCCGCTCCGGTCTGCCTGGCCGGAGCGGCGTGCCGCGGTTCGCGGGCGCTGGTGCCGCCGCGCACCAGGGTCTGGTACGGGAGTTTGACCAGTTCGGCGAGCACACTGCCCAGGGTCGGCGGCACCGCGTGACTGGCCATTCCGCGCGGGACGAAGATCTCGGTGACCTCGGCCCTGCCGCGCAACGTCACACGCTCGGAGGAACGCCAGTGCTGCGCTTCGGTTTCCGCGGCCGCGGCCACCGCCCGCCCGCCCGCACAGATCGGCGAGGCACCGTCCTTGGCCCGGTCGCAGAGCCGGGCGCACTCGTTCACCGGATCGCCGATGACGGTGTACTCGTGACGGGTCTGTGCGCCGATGTTCCCGGCGAAGACCCGCCCGTAGCTCACCCCGATGCCCCAGGACAGCGGAAGCTTCTCGGCCAGCACCTCGCCGAGCTCGCGGGCCGCGGCGAGTGCCGCACCGGCCGGGTCGTCGAGCACTGTGGGCGCCCCGAAGACCACCAGTGCCGCGTCGCCCTCGAATTTGTTGATCAGCCCGTTGTGCCGTTCCACCACTTCGGCGGCGAGCGAGAAGAAGGCGTTGAGGACCACCGCGGTCTCCCGCGGATCGCGGTTCTCGGCGAAGGCCGTCGACCCGGTGATGTCGACGAAGAGCACCGCCACGTCGGCGTTGGCGCCGGTCATCTCCCCCTGCTGTTCGAGGGCCAGGCGGGCCACCGTGTCACCGACGTGCCGGGAGAAGATCTCACGCATCCGTTCGCGTTCCTGCAGGCCGTCGAGCATGCCGTTGAGCCCGCTCTGCAGGATGCCGAGCTCGGAGGAGTCGTAGACGGCCACCCGGGAGGTGAAATCGCCGCCGGCCGCGGACTGGATCACCTCGCGCATCTCGGTGAGCGGGTCGGCGATGGACCGGCCCACCAGGGTGATCACCCGCAGGCCGGAGAGCAGTGCGACGCCCGCGAGGAAGATCGACGCCCAGTCCACCCGGCCGGCCACCGGCGCCACCCAGTCCATCCAGCGGCCGAAGTTGATGACGATCAGGCCCAGCATGGGCACGGCTGTGGACACCGACCAGACCACGATCATCCGCTCGCGGACCCCGTGCACCACGCGGGACTCGGAGTTTCCGCTGAGCGCCATGACGGCCATCGGCCGGACCACCGACTCGACGAACAGGTAGGTCAGGCAGGCGGAGGTGACGGCGGCGAGCGAGAAGGCCCCGCCCACCGCGGCCAGGAACGGCAGACTCACATCGGCGACCAGGGCGTAGATGCCGATGCTCACCACCCAGCCGAGAACGTCACTGTAGGCCTGTTTGAGCGGGATGTTGCGCACCGCTCTGCGGCGTTCGGCGTCGGCCACCTCGCCCGAGATGAACCAGTCGGTCTGGGGTTTGAGCTGCAGTCCGGCCGCGATCAGAGTCACCAGGCCGCCGATCAGCACCGCCCAGAACATGTCCCAGAAGGACGGGTGGTCGACGGCGGTGTGCACGCTCAGCCGGCCGCCGTTGAAGGCGAGCAGCACCAGCAGGAAGGTCTCGATGGTGATCAGCACCCGCGCACCGAGACCGACCACCAGACTGACGGCGATGGCCCGGTTGGCGATGCGCCGTCGCCGGTCCATATCCAGGGCCCGCCAGTCCTCGGCGAGGTAGCCGCCGGCCCCGCGTGCCTCGCCGGTGCCCAGCGGGCCGCCGATCAGCTGCGCGAAGGAGAGCCGGTCCGCCTGGTCGGCGAGGCGATGCAGCAGGCCGCGAGCCCATTCCCGCTCAACCACGACTCACCTCCCGGCCTCGAGCGCTCTGGCTTGCAGAGTACCCAAGCCCGGGAGGCGAGCGGAGGCGTGCTGCCGGGTCGGACCGCCTCAGCGGCCCGCCGGCGGGAGCGGACTACTGCGCGAGTCCGGCTTCGATCTCGAGCGTGATGGTGATCTTGTCGCCGACGACGGTGCCGCCGGTCTCGAGCGGCATCTCGATGTCGATGCCGAAGTCCTTGCGGTTGATCACGGTGCCGGCCTCGAATCCGGCGACCGGGCCGTTGCCCATGCCCGGGTTGACGCCGTTGAACTCGAGCTTGAGATCAACCGGCTTGGTGACGCCCTTGAGGGTGAAGTCGCCGTGCACCACGTAGTCGTCGCCGTCGGCGTCGACGGAGGTGGAGACGAAGGTGGCCTTGGGGAACTTCTCGGCGTCGAAGAAGTCGGCCGAGCGCACGTGCGCGTCACGCTGCTCGTTGTGGGTGCTGATGGAGGTGACGTCGATGTCGGCGGTCACCGACGGGGTGCCGTCCTCGGCGACGGTGATCACGCCGGAGAAGTTCCCGAAGTTGCCGCGGACCTTGGACACCATCAGGTGCCGGACGGAGAAGCCCACGGTGGAGTGGGCGGGGTCGATGTTCCAGGTGCCGGCGGTCAGCAGAGGGGTGGCGTTGATGCTCATGAGTGCTCCTTGTGGAAAGTCGGACGTCTATCGAATCGCTCGATACCCAGAATAACCGGACTATGGTCCGCTTGATTCCGTGGTTCCGGACTTTGTGTCAGGAGTCACATCGCCGCCCCTATTCGTCCCCTTCCGGGTCCCCACCTTTCGCGTTCTCGCTCGCCGCGTTCTCACCGTCCGAGTCCCCGGCCTCCGAGTCCCCGCTCTCCGACGCCGCCTCTGCCGGCCTGTCGTCGCCGCTGAGCAGGCCCAGCGTCACGTCGTCGCCGCTGTGCTCGGCGTCGCCGACGGCGTTGTTCTCGTACGCCACCTGCAGGCCGGTGTCTCCGGATTCGAAGTTCACCACCAGCGTGGGCGAGTCGACCGGCTCGTCTCCGTCGAAGACCAGCCGCATCCCCTCCGGCTCGTCGGGCAGATCGACGGGGATCGGGGTCAGCACCTCCTTCGGCGGAGCGGCGTCGGCCGGGGCGGTCTGCGTGGTCTGCGTCGTCGAATCGATCGTCGATCCCTCACTCTGGTCGGCGGTTGTGCGGTCCTTCTCCTTCGTACCAGCCGGCCCGGCGAGACGGGCCGCCTCCGATGCCTTCGACGTCCCGGGCTTCTTCGTCTTCGACGGCTTCTGCTTGTCCTTCGCCGGCTTCGACTTCGCCGGCTTCGACTTCGCCGGCTTCGTCTTCGCGGGCTTCACCTGCTTCGGCGCCGCCGCCGGGGCCGGGGCCGCTGCCGCAGCCGTGCGGCTGCGTCGCCGGCGGGTCAGCAGCCACCACAGCAGCCAGATCAGCAGCACCAGCACGACCACTGCGACGAGCAGCCACAGCCACCAGTCCCGCAGCCAGTCGGTCACCGACGTGCCCTCGTCCTCGGCTGGTGCCGCCGCCGCGCCGGTGCCCGGGTTCTCGGCGGCCGCCTGAGCCATCGCCGGAATGGTCGTCATCAGCTCGGCCGGCGTGGTCTCGAGCCCCAGCGTCGACGACCAGCTGATCCGGGTGCCCTGCGGACCGGCGAACTCGGAGGCGTCCTCCCGGCCGGTGCTGGCGGTGTCGCTGGTCGGGAAGCCGAACGGTCCGTCCACTCCGCCGCTGGCCCGCCAGGCGCGGAGCACGCCGCCGCGGATCGCGTGCGCCCCGGTGTCCCGGCTCCAGTAGATCGCCGCGCCGCCGGGCAGGTCGAACTCGCTCACCTTGCCCGGTCCGGCGTCCTGTTCGTCGGTGACCGGGAAGCCCAGAGCTCCCGGTCCGCCGGACGCCCGGTACCGGTCGGCGATGGCGCCGAGCACCGCATGCGCGCCGGTGGACCGGGAGAAGTAGACCCGGCCGTGCTCGAAGGACTGCACGGCGCCGCCGGCGACCCGGCGCACCCCGCCGGACGGTTCCCCGAGCAGTTGCTCGTGATCGTCCTGCGCGAGATAGCCGGTGATCGCCGTGCGCGCGTCGCCCAGCAGGTCGGCGCGAGCCGGCCCGGGCGCGGCGGCCACGCCGAGCATCAGGAGCAGAGCGGTGAAGACAGCGGCGGACCGCCGCGGGAGGTGCACCGTTTCCGCCCGTCAGGACTGTGCGTCGCGCGGACCGTCGGCGTCATCGTCGTCGACGATGTACTGCGCGTCCACCACGTCGCGGGCCTGCCACTCGGGTGAGTCCGCGCCGGCGATGTTGTCCTCCGGGTGCTCGAGGGTCTGCGCGTCGACCCACGCCGAGGGGCGTTCCTCGGTGGGCCGGTACTGCGCCTGCGGATTCTCGCCGCGGCCGGGCTCGTGCGTGATGGTGCGCCGGCTCTCGTTCTCCTCGATGACCCGCTCGACGGGCTTCTCCACGACCTTGCGGACGAAGACCGGCTTCTCGACGACCACCTCGACGATCTTCTCGACCGGCTTCTCGATGATCTTCTCCACCTCGACGATCTTCTCGACCTCGACGGGCTTCTCGACGACCTTCTCCACGATCTTCTCGACCGGCTTCTCGACGATCTTCTCCACCTCGACGAAGACCGGCTTCTCGACGACCTTCTCCACCTCGACGGGCACCGGCTTCTCCACCACCCGCTCGACGACCTGCTTGAACTCCTTCTCGACGACCTTCTCGACGAGGACCGGGTTCTGCACGACCTTCTCGAACTCGCGGCTGACCGGCTTCTCGACCAGCTTCTCGACCACCTCGGGGCGCTCGACGATCTTCTCCACGACGTGCTGGACCGGCTTGTTGACCAGCTTCTCCACCACGTTGGGCCGCTCGACGATCCGCTCGACGGTCTTGTCGACCGGCTTCTCGACGACCTTCTCGACGATGTTCGGCTTCTCCACCACCCGCTCGACCGTCTTGTCGACCGGCTTCTCGACGACCTTCTCGACGATGTTCGGCTTCTCCACCACCCGCTCGACCGTGCGGTCCACCTCGCGCTCGACGATCTCCTCGACGATGTTCGGCTTCTCCACCACCCGCTCGACCGTGCGGTCCACCTCGCGCTCGACGATCTCTTCGATGATGTTCGGGGTCTCCACGACGCGCTCGACGGTGCGGTCGACGGGCTGCTCGATCACCTTCTCGACGATGTTCGGCTTCTCCACGACGCGCTCGACCACCCGGTCGACGTCCTTCTCGACCACCTTCTCGACCACGTTCGGCTTCTCGACGATCTTCTCGACGACGTGATCGACGGGCTTGTCGACGACCTCTTCGATGATGTTCGGCTGTTCCACGATCCGCTCGACGGTGCGGTCCACCGGCTTCTCGACGACCTTCTCGACCACGTTCGGGGTCTCCACGATCCGCTCGACCACCCGGTCGACCGGCTTCTCGGTGACCTGTTCGATGATGTTCGGCTTCTCCACCACCCGCTCGACCACCCGGTCGACGGGCTGCTCGACGAGCTTCTCCACCACATTGGGCTGCTCGACGATGCGTTCGACGACGTGGTCGACGACCTTCTCGACCGGCTTCTCGACGACCTGCTCGACAGTCACCTCGACCGGCTTCTCGACCACCTTGACGACCGGCTTCTCGACGGTCACCTCGACGATCTTCTCGACTTCCTTCTCGACCATCGTGTAGACGATCTTCTCCACCGGGACTTCGACGATCTTCTCGACGATCTTCTCCACCGGCTTCTCGACGATCACCTCGACGATCTTCTCCACCGGCTTCTCGACGATCTTCTCGACGATGGTCTCGACGGGGATCTCCACCTCGCGGTCGACCACGGTGACCACCGGCTGCTCCACGACGCGCTCGATGGTGACCGGCTTCTCGACGATCTTGTCGCGGATCGAGACGATCAGCTTCTCCACCAGCCGGTCCACCTCGACGGGCGCCTCGACCACCTCGTCGACCACGGTGACGACCAGCTTCTCCACCAGCCGCGGCACGTCGACCGCCTTCTCGGCGATCTCGTCGACCACGTTGACGACCAGTTTCTCCACCAGCCGCTCGACGTCGACGGGCTTGTCCTGCACGTCGTCGACGATGGTGACGACCGGCTTCTCCACCAGGCGCTGCAGGTTGACCGGCTTCTCGGTGATCTCGTCGACGATGGAGACGATCGGCTTCTCCACCAGGCGGGACACGTCGACGGGCTTGTCCTGCACGTCGTCGACGATCGTCACGATCGGCTTCTCCACCGCCCGGGACACGTCGACGGGGATCTCGACCACATTGTCGACGATGTTGACCAGCGGCTTCTCCACGAAGCGCATCACGTCCACGGGCTTGTCGTGGACGTCGTCGACGATGGTGACGACCGGCTTCTCCACCATGCGGGAGACCTCGACGTCGGTTTCCACCTCGTCGTCGACGATCGTGACGATCGGCTTCTCCACCAGCCGCGGCACGTCGACGGGGGTGTCCTGGACGTCGTCGTGCACGGTGACCACCGGACGTTCGACCAGCCGGGAGACCTTGACGGGCTTGTCGGTGACGTCGTCGACGATGGTCACCACGGGGCGTTCGACCAGGCGGGAGACGGTGGTGGGCTTGTCGACGACGGTGTCCACGGTGTCGACCACCAGGCGCTCGACGATGCGCTCGAGCGTGACCGGCTTGTCGACGATCTTCTCGACGGGATTCTCCACCAGTCGTTCGACGGTGAACTCCCGGTCCACCACGTTGTCCACGACATTCGGGACCTTGTGGTCACCGCCATCGGCTGCAGTGCCCTTGGCCATCACGCCTCCTCCTGAGTTCTGCACGTACACACAGGTTTCCACAGAAGCATCGGTGCGCGCCTGTCGACACCGCAATCGTCCCCTGTGTGAACGAAACTACTCCCAGGTCAGCCGGTGATCGCGGCAATCGTCAAACCCCCGACGGCCGCTCCTGCGGCCCGGCTTCGCCGCCGTGAGAACTTCGGCACTCAAGTGTGGCTCACATCCACACTTGAGTGCCGAAGTTCCCCGGCCGGCCGCAATGACAAAAGCCCCTCACCTGCGTGCAGCAAGTGAGAGGCTAATGGGTGGCCAGGGCCGGGATCGAACCGGCGACCTTCCGCTTTTCAGGCGGACGCTCGTACCAACTGAGCTACCTGGCCTCAAGGCGTGCCGGAAAACCCGATACCTTAAGCGACCCTGACGGGACTCGAACCCGCGACCTCCGCCGTGACAGGGCGGCGCGCTAACCAACTGCGCCACAGGGCCATATTCTGTTGTTGCCCGGGGTGTACCCCTTGCGTACCCCCTACGGGATTCGAACCCGCGCTACCGCCTTGAAAGGGCGGCGTCCTAGGCCGCTAGACGAAGGGGGCCGGTGTTCCTCGTTGGGAGCTTGCTTAGCTTATGGCACGTTCTCAAAGAAACACAAATCGGCTGTTCACCGTCGGTTTTCGGGGGTCGCAGCAGATGCCTTCCCGGACCTCTCCAACGGCGCGAATCGGCCGGGGCGCGCGGGGGATCCACGCACCCGCCGAGCCCGCAACGACGAGACCCCACCGGGACGAAGCGTCCGGGCGGGGTCTGCTGTGCCCCCAGTAGGGCTCGAACCTACGACCTGCGGATTAAAAGTCCGTAGCTCTACCAACTGAGCTATAGGGGCTGATCACGCCCACGAGAAGCGAACGCGTCAGGCAGTTTACCGGATCGGCGGACGCCTCCGGCGCCGGACCTGGTCAGCCGAGGATGATCGGCCGGGCGGCCAGGCTGCGCTGCGCCACCGAGTCGACGGCGTCGACGAAGTTCGGGACGAATCGCTCGGCGCCGACCACGCAGCAGGCGTGCCCGCCGTCCACTCCGAAGAACTGCGCATCGGGAATTCCGTTGAGCAGCAACTCCTGTCGCTGCGGGGGCACCACCTTGTCCCGGGTGGATACCACCACCGAGGTGGGGATGTTCACCTCGCCGAGCCAGTCGCGCGAGTCGAAGACCGCCATCGCCTCACTGAACTGGCCGAGCTTGGTCAGCGGCGTGGACAGCACCTGCGCCATGGCCCAGCCGAACGGGTGCCGGCCGGTCGTGTCGTTCAGGCGCCGCTCGGTGGGCACCGGCAGGTACCGGTCCAGGCGCTGCGCCACCGAGGCGACCCGCATGTCCACGGCCAGGTTCTCCGGGTCGTGACTGGAGAAGAAGGGGCCGGTGGAGCAGAGCACCAGTCCGCCGACCCGGTCGGCGTGCCGGCGCCAGGCCAGCTGCGCGATGCCGCCGCCCATGGAGAAGCCGGCGGCGATGAAGCTGTCGATGCCCAGCGCATCGGCCACGGCGACGGCGTCGTCAGCGCAGTCGTCGAGGCTGAAGTCGTCGGACCGGATGCCGCGGCCGTGCCAGCGGTGGTCGATGGTGATCACCCGGTAGGTGCTGTTCAGTTCCGGAATCACCGGGTACCAGCACAGCAGGCCGGTGGTGCTCACCGAATGCAGCAGGAACAGCACCGGGCCGTCCTTGGGGCCGGAGTCGGTGATGTAGGTGGTGCCGCGGCCGGGAAGCTCGAGGTATTCACCGGTCGGCAGATCGCGCACCGGATACGGCCGGATCACATGACCGGCGGCGCGCTTGATCGAACTCAGTTCAAAACCACTCTTCCCCACGCCTCGAAAATACTCTTCGGTGCGCGGCGGCGCCGCCCGGAACGCGACATACACACCGTTCTCACATGTGCTGATCAGCTCAGACCCGGCGCGGTGGCGGCCAATCCGGCGGCCAACCCCAGCACGACGGCCCCGAGCGCCACCTCGAGGCCGGCCCGGGCCAGGGCCCCGGTCTCGGTACCCCGGTGGCGAGCGACGTCGGGCAGCCAGCTCCGGCGGTGCACGGCCGCGACGGCCACCAGCCCGGCCAGCAGTACGGTCTTGGCCAGCAGCACCCGGCCGTACCCGGTGCTCCACAGCTGCTCCGGTGCGGACAGTTCGGCGACGGCCGCGACGATGCCGGTCAACAGCAGGATGCCGACGGCATAGAGGGCGTACCGGGAGAACACCGGCAGCGCCTGCGCCCAGCCGCGGCGGCCGCGAGCGCACAGCATCAGGGCACCGAGGGTGCCGATCCACCAGGCCGCGCACAGCGCGTGCACCCCCACCACCACGGGGGTCCAGGGGTGGACGCCCGCATGCCCGGAGGTGGCGATCACCAGCACCCCGATCAGCGCGACCAGCCCCACAGCGGATGCGGGCACGATCGGCCACCAGCTCCAGGCGAGCACGGCGACGGCGCCGGCCACGCACACCAGCAGCGCGACGCCGCTCTCCATGGCCAGCCGCACATCGTCGACGCCGAGGTGCAGTGGGCTCACTCCGGCCCGGTCGGCCACCTGCAGCCAGGCCGCGATCACCGAGGCGGCGCCCCAGACGGCGGCGACTGCGGCGATCATCTCGCGCCGCGGTTCGACGCCGAGCAGTTCCAGGCCGCCCATTCCCAGCAGCAGGCTGGCGGCGAGCACTCCGAGGCCGCCCGGCCAGGCGGCGCTCTCCGGTCCGGCCGGGTGGGCGAGGATCCAGCACAGTCCCACCCCGGCCACACTGAGGCCGCCGGCGAGGGCCGCGAGCACGATGCGCCGACGGTCCACGCCGGGCTGCGGGGTCCGGCTCATTCGCGCGGACCGGCCGCGGTCAGGAGCGTCGGCGGGCCAGCACGGCGGCGGCCGCCCCACCGAGGACGAGCAGCACGACGACGACGATCACCACGATCGCCCACACCGGGAAACCGTCGCCGTCGCCGGTGGTGTCGACGTCATCGGCGACCGGTCCGGGGGTGCCGTCACCGGCCTGGGTGAGGGTGAAGGTGCGCTGGCCCTGCACGGGGTGGCCGTCGGCCGAGGTGACCCGGTAGTTGACCTTGTATTCGCCGGTGGGGCCGAGTTCGCCGACGGGAACCGAGATGGTCCGGCCGTCGATGGTCGGCTCGCCGTCGTGCCAGTAGTGGCCGTCGGGTCCGACCACCACCAGAACCGCGAAGCCGTCGTCCTGCAGGTTCTCGTTGAAGGTGACCGAGACGGTGCCCGGCGAGGAGTCGATGCTCGACCCGTTCTCGGGCGACGATCCGGTGGCCGCCGAATGCGCGGACGCCGGCGCGGCGACCAGGGCGGTGAGCGCCGCCACGACGAGAGAGACCAGCACTACGAGCAGACCGCGACGTTTCATACCCCCATGCTGCCACGGATCTCCCCGCCCCCTCGGCGGCCGAGTGCCCTTCGGCGCCGCACCCTCCCCTCGGTGGCCGAATACCCCTTCGGTGGCCGAGTGCCCTTCGGCGCCGCACCCTCCCCTCGGTGGCCGAATACCCCTTCGGTGGCCGAGTGCATCGCGACGAAGGAGCGATGTGTATCGAGGCCCCGCCGCGCTCCGTCCACTAACCTGAACCCGTGTCCGTCTACTCTCACGGTTTCGCCCGGGTGGCTGCGGCCGTCCCGGTGCTCGCCCTCGCCGACCCGCACACCAACGCCCGGCGCACCATCGAGCTGATCGAGCAGGCGGAACGCTCGGGCGCGGCGCTGGTGGTCTTCCCCGAACTCGGGCTGTGCGGGTACAGCGTCGACGATCTGGTCCAGCAGGATGCTCTGCTCGATGCGGTGATGGAGGCGATCGGCGCGGTGGTCGACGCCTCTGTGGGCCTGCGGCCGCTGATCGCGGTCGGCGCTCCGCTGCGGGTCGACGACGGACTGTTCAACTGCGCGATCATGATTCAGGACGGGCAGATCCTCGGCATCGCCCCCAAGTCGTATCTGCCGAACTACCGCGAGTTCTACGAGCAGCGGTTCTTCGCCGCCGCCCGCGATGCGGTGGTGGACACGGTGACCCTGGCCGGGCAGGAGGTCCCGTTCGGCACCGACCTGATCTTCGAGGCGAGCGATCTGCCGGGCTTCCGGGTTCACGCCGAGATCTGCGAGGACGGCTGGGTGCCGATCCCGCCGAGCACCTGGGCGGCGCTGGCCGGGGCCACCGTGCTGGTGAACCTCTCGGGCAGCCCGGTGACCGTCGGCAAGGAGGCCTACCGGCTGGCCCTGAGCACCGGCCATTCGGCGCGGCTGGTGGCCGCACACCTGTACGTGGCCTCCGGTTTCGGCGAGTCGACGACGGACCTGGCCTGGGACGGCGATGCGCTGATCACCGAGAACGGCACGCTGCTCGCCCGCAGCACGGCCTTCTCCATGGACGCGCAACTGCTGGTCTCGGAGGTGGATCTGGACCGTCTGCGCAGCGAACGCGCCCGGATGATCAGCCTGCGCGACCAGGTGGGCGACTACGCCGAGCAGGCCCGCTCGATGCGGCGGATCGCGTTCACGCTCGGCGACCTGGACGAGGTGGACGGCCTGCTGCACCGGGAGGTGCCGCGCTTCCCGTTCGTCCCGGCCGGCGACGCCGACCTGGATCGGCGGTGCCGCGAGGTGATGAACATTCAGGTGCAGGGTCTGGTGGCGCGGCTGAAGGCCACCGGGATCGGCCGGATCGTGATCGGAGTGTCCGGCGGCCTGGACTCGACCCTGGCGCTGCTGGTGGCGGTGGAGGCGTTCGACCGGATCGGCTTGCCGCGCACCGATATCCACGCCTACACCATGCCCGGTTTCGCGACCGGCGAGGCGACCCTGGCGCGCAGTCACGTACTGATGGATTCGCTCGGGGTGAGCGGCACCGAGCTCGACATCCGGCCGTCGTGCCGGCAGATGCTGGCCGACCTGGGCCATCCGTTCGCCGACGGTGAGCCGGTCTACGACGTCACATTCGAGAACGTGCAGGCCGGTGAGCGGACCTCGCACCTGTTCCGGCTGGCGAACCGGCTGGGCGGGCTGGTGCTGGGCACCGGTGATCTGTCGGAGCTGGCGCTGGGCTGGTGCACGTACGGGGTGGGCGATCAGATGTCGCACTACAACGTGAACGGTTCGGTGCCCAAATCGCTGATCCAGCACCAGATCCGGTGGATGATCGGCTTCGGCGACTATGCGCCGGAGACCACGGCGGCACTGCGCGAGATCCTCGCCGACGTGATCACCCCTGAGCTGGTCCCGCCGGGCGAGGACGGATCGGTACAGTCCACCGAGGATGCCGTCGGCCCGTATGAGCTGCACGACTTCTTCCTGTACTACCTCACCCGGTTCGGCTACCGGCCGGAGAAGATCGCGTATCTGGCCGGCCAGGCGTGGGGCCGGCTCGACCGGGGCCGGTGGCCGTCGATGATGTCCGACGACGAGCGCCACGTGTACGACGACGGGACGATCGCCCGCTGGCTGCAGGTCTTCCTCAAGCGCTTCATGGCCAACCAGTTCAAGCGGACCGCGATGCCCAACGGCCCCAAGATCGGCTCGGGCGGTTCGCTCTCGCCGCGCGGCGACTGGCGCGCCCCCTCCGACGCCCCGTCGACCGCCTGGCTCCGCCCGCTCACCGACTGACCCGAGCGCGGACCGGCCCCGCCGTCGACGAACGCGACCCGCGGACCGGTACGCGACTGTGCGCAGACCCGCGTACCGGTTCTGATGTCGCGGACCCCCGGAGGCCGGGGTGTGGGGGGTCCTCAGTCGACGGAGTCGGCCGCGCTGGTGCGGCCGGCGGCCACGTCGGCGTCGACCGCCGCCACGAGCGCCTCGAGCTGGCCCTGGAAGCACTCGGCCAGATGCCAGACGTCGGAGGTGATGTCCGGGCAGGTCACGATGCCCAGGTTGAGCTTGTCCCCCGCGGAGAACACGGTGATGTTCAGGCCCAGACCGTGGAAGATCGGGGCGATCGGATAGCAGGACTCGACCTTCGCGCCGAGGAAGTACATGTCGATCGGGGGCCCGGCCACATTGGAGACGATGGCCGTGAACACCGGCGGGTGCAGCGCCGAGAGCCGCCGGTCGGCGTAGATGCGCATCAGGCCGCCGAGGGTGTTGCCCGGCGCGAACTCGGCGTAGGCGCGCAGCATGTTGGCGTCGATGTCCTTGTGGTGCTGCTTGGCCTGGCCGGCGTACATCTGAGCCAGGCGCAGCCGGTCGACGGGATCGTCGACGGTGCTGGGCAGCCGGGTGAACATGCCGGTCACCTTGTTGGTGCCGATCTCCACCAGATCGTGTTCGTCGGCGCCGCGGACCGAGACCGGGACCAGGCCGACGAGCGGGGCGTCGGGCAACTCGTCGTGATCGATCAGGTACTGGCGCAGAGCGCCGCCGCACATGGCCAGCACCACGTCGTTCACCTTGACCCCGAAGTGGTCCTTGACCTTCTTGACGTCGGCCAGCGGAAACTGGCTCAGCGAAATGGACCGGCGCGGGCTGAGCGGGGCGTTGAACCGGGTGCGGGGCGCCTCGAACGGGGCCGGCATGCCGTCGCCGGAACGCACCCGCTTGAGCCACTCGAACGGCACCGGCACCGTCTTGGGGATCAACTTGAGCGCGGCGATGGGCCGGCGGATCAGGAAGTTCGCCGCCCCGTGCAGGGCCAGTTCCCCGCGCACCGCCGAGCCGGAGTTCGCCGCCACCAGCTCCGGATCCAGGTCCGGCGCATCGGGACTGGTGGTGGCCAGGTCGGCGAGGATGTCGGCGACGGTGGCGCCGTCGACGGTGGCGTGGTGCATCCGGATGAACAGCGCGATCCGGCCGCCCTCCAGCCCCTCCATCACCCACATGTCCCAGAGCGGCTTCTTGCGGTCGAGTTCCTGACCGAGCAGGTGGCTGCACATCTGCGCCACCTCCTGGATGCGGCCGGGCGAGGGCACGGCCATCCGGTTCACGTGCCGTTCGATGTTGAAGTCGTCGTCCTCCACCCAGACCGGATGGTCGATGTTGGTGAGCGAGTCCGCGAGCTTGCGGCGCATCACCGGAAGCCCGGTGACCCGGCGATTCATCTCCGCCCGCAGACCGTCGAAGCTGTAGCCGCCGGGGATGGTGCTCGGATCGACTTCCATGATGATCGCGACGTTCATCACCTGCGAAGGCGTCTCCAGGTACAGGAATGACGCGTCGAGTCCACTCAGCCGATCCATGTGCTCCCACCATCCCAAAAGGTCCACAACCAACGCAGCGGCGGTCCCCCGCCCGTTCTACAGTAACCCTCGCTGTGCCTGGTCTGGCCCGTTCTCTCCGGTAGTGGAATTCGCCACACCGGCGGGGGCCGGCGGCGGCGACGGCGGTTCAGCCCAGCGGCAGGTCGTTGGCCGTGCCGAGCAGATCGTCCTTCGAAGCCTTGTCCGCGGACAGCGAGAAGACCACGGTCGACGGCGTCGACGGCCGCAGCACTAGTTCGGTGGTGTCCGAGAAGTAGTAGCCGGTGCCGTGCCGCCATGTGACCGGACTCGCGGTCGGCAGGCTCGCCAGGTCGGCGAGGTAGGCCTCGGTCCCCTGTTCCGACGCCTGCCAGGTCACGTGGAGCGCGCCCACCCGGTCGGATTCGCAGGCCAGCCGCGCTCTGTTGATCGGCCTGTCGGTGCCGTACGGTCCGTCCCCCACCTCGGGCACCGACGCCCGCGCCATCGGCATGCAGGTCAGTTCCCGCCAGCCGGTCTGGTCCGGGAACTGCGGGAGCAGGTCGGGCAACTCGGCCACCAGCGGCGCCCAGCTCCCCCAGGTGTCACCGACCGTCACGGTCGAGATCTCGCTCGCCGCCGACGGCACGCCATGGGCCACGGCGATCACCGAATAGCGGTGCTCGCCGCGGGTGACGGTGTCGTCGACGGCGGCGCTGTCGGGTCCCGAATAGACGACGGCCCCCTCGTCGCGCAGCAGCAGATACGAGTCGGCGCCGTCGACCTGATTCCACACCGCCCGGATGCGGCCGTCCTGGTCGCTGACGCTCAACCCCGACGGCACCGCCGGAGCGCCCCCGCCGCCGACCAGGTAGCGGGTGAGGAGCAGAGCGCCGACCAGGACGATCACCGCCGCCAGGGCGATGGCGACGAGGGTGCCGGCACCCGGGCGGCCGTCGGGCCGGGCGCCCGCCGGCGATGTCTGCGCGCGGCTCATCAGAACGGCAACCTCTTCATGACCTCGATCGACTTCGCGGGGTTCTTGGTTCCGGGGACCTCCACGACCACCACCGTCCGGGCGCGCGGCTCGCCCTCGTCCTCGTCCCTGGTGTAGACGAAGACCGACACGGCCGTGCCGTCGGCGTCGACGCCGCTCGAGAGCCGGCCCTGCGTGTCCTGGGCCGTCGTGAACCCGTAGTCGGTGTCGTAGGTGCGGGGCATCAGGTCGTACGCGCCGCCGCCGGCCTCGTCGCCGTCCGCGAACGCCACGATCATCACCCGGTACTGCGGGGTGGCACTGAGCCGGTCGCCGTCGACCTTGCTGCACGAGACGGCCCGGTTGCGGCGCCCCTCCAGGTCGGGGCCGAGCGCCTGACAGAGCAGACCGTCGTAGCCGTTGCGGCCGGCCGGCGACGACGGCACCAGCTCCGGGTACAGGGCGGCGATGTCGGCGTACTGACCCCACAGCTGCGGGACGGCGATCGCCTCGGTGCTGGCCGAGAAGTCCGAGCCCCGGCCGTCGGAGCTGCGTGCGGCCACACTGTAGCGGTGTTCGCCGGCCAGCACCGAGGTCAGCGTCACGGAGGTGCCCGAGACCCGCTGCACCTCGGTGCCGTCCTGCTTGACCACGTAGTGTTCGGCGCCGTCGACGGCCGGCCAGGACACCTCGACCCCGGCGGGGGTGACCTCGGCGGCGGGCCGGCCGGGGGCGTCGAGAGCTCCCTGCAATCCCCACAACCAGCCGCCGAGCACCCCGAACACGGCGGCCAGCACCAGTGCACCCGCGGCGAGCAAACCGGTCCGGCGCCCGGTCCGGGCCGTCACCGCACCGGGTGGCCCGGTGAACCCTCCGGGCGCCGGCATCGGCGGGCCGGCGACCGGCCGGCCGGGCGTCACCGCGAACGGCCCCCGAGTCGCCGGGGACGCACCGGCGGTGGTGACCGGGGACGTGGACACGCCGGCCATGGCGCTCAGCCCCGGCAGCGGCCGCCCCTCGAGGGCCGCACGCAGATCGGCGGCGAAGACCCGTCCGGTGGGCGGCCGGGCCCCCGGATCCTTGGCGAGTCCGGCACGCAGCACGGCGTCGACGGCCGGCGGCAGCGCCCGGTTGCGGTGCGAGGCGTACGGCGGATCGGTGAGCAGATGCGCCGTCATCAGGCTCTGCAGACTGTCGGTGACGAACGGCGGTACCCCGGTCAGCAGTTCGTAGGCGGTGGCGGCCAGCGAATACAGGTCACTGCGGTCGTCGACGGCCCGGCCGCCGATCTGCTCGGGTGCGGCGTAGCGCAGGGTGCCCACCGCGGTGCCGGTGCCGGTGAGGGCCGCCGCGCCATCGCCGAGCGCCTGCGCGATCCCGAAGTCGGTCACCTTGATCGCCTCCGGGACGATCGGATCACCGCCCGGGGTGATCAGGATGTTCGCCGGCTTGATGTCGCGGTGCAGGATCCCGTTGCGGTGCGCCACGTCCAGGGCGGCGGCCACCCCGTCGACGATGGTCGCGGCCAGCCGCGGGTCCACGCCGCCGGGTGACGCCCGGATCAGCCGCGCGGCGTCGATGCCGGGCACCAGCTCCATGGCGATCCACAACTGCCCGTCGACGACGCCCCGGTCGTAGATGCGCACCAGGTGCGGATCGACCAGAGGCGCCAGCAGATCGGCCTCCCGCTCGAAGCGCGCACGCACCACCGGGTCCTCGGCGTGCGCCGAGCGCAGCACCTTGATCGCGTCGGCCCGCGGGAGCCGGGGATGCTGAGCCCGGTAGACCTCACCCATCCCACCGGTACCGAGCACTTCGAGCACCCGGTAGCCCGCGATGACGTCTCCGACCTTGTACATGAGTTCTGTCGTTCCCCGCTCTCTCGCGGTGCACTCTACTCACCACCTGCATCGATGCCCGTGCCCCGGTCATTCGGACGGCGTGTGCCGATCGGCGCCGCCCCGGACCCGGCCTGACGGGAAACCACGCGAAGCGGACGTGACCGCCCTACCATCGGCCGCGTGACCGACACCTTCTCCGCTCAAGAACTCGACGAGGCCTTCGCCGGCTTCCAGCGCACCGTCGCCGAGGTCGCGGTCAGCCGCGACTGGGACCGCTGGGCCGACCAGTTCACCGTCGACGCCCACTACATCGAGCACGCCTACGGGGTCTTCCACGGCCGCGAGGAGATCCGCCGCTGGGTCACCAGGACGATGACCTCGTTCCCGGGCAGCTATATGACCGGCTATCCGTCGCTGTGGCATGTGGTGGACCCGTCGACCTCGCGGGTGATCTGCGAGGTGGACAACCCGATGCGTGATCCCGGCGACGGTTCGCTGTTCACCGCCACCAACATCACCATCCTCACCTATGCCGGCGACGGCCTCTGGAGCTGCGAGGAGGACGTCTACAACCCGATGGAGTTCGGACAGATGGCCATGCGCTGGTGCGAGCGCTCCGCCGAGCTCGGCACCCTCGACGAGCCGGCCCGGAAGTGGATGGAGAGCACCGGGGCGATGTTCGCCCGCCGGTAGCGGCCGCCCACTCGTCGGCCCCGCCGCGTGACCGTTCTCCTCCGGCACCCGCGCCTCCGCCCGGATCGTGCCGCCCACCCGGCCCCGCCGCACCCGAACCCGCAGCGCACACCGCCGCCAACCTACGGTGCCGTAACAAAGGCCACCCTCTCCGGCGATGTAACAGGTGGTCCGGCACCTGCTGAAACGCTGTGAAACCGGACCGAGGGACTTGGGACTGCCGCCGCGGTGCCGTAGCCTGATATCAGAAAGATCATGCTCAGGGCGAGTTCTGCCCAGCGTGATTAGCGCCGATCAAGAGGAATCGCCGATGACACGTCAACTCACCCAGCTCGAGCTCCTCCGGGAGCTGGCGCCGGTCGCCGAAGACAACGTCAACCGCCACCTCAAAGTGGCCAGGAACTGGAATCCGCACGATTACGTGCCGTGGGACGAGGGTGAGAACTACGCCGCGCTCGGCGGACGCGACTACGACCCCGAGCAGAGTCAGCTCGACGAGGTGGCCAAGGCCGCCATGATCACCAACCTGCTCACCGAGGACAATCTGCCCTCGTACCACCGGGTCATCGCCGACAACTTCTCGATGGACTCGGCGTGGGGCCACTGGGTGGGCCGCTGGACGGCCGAGGAGAACCGGCACGGCATCGTCATGCGCGACTACCTCGTGGTGACCCGCGGCGTGGACCCCGTGGCCCTCGAAGAGGCCCGGATGATCCACATGACCAACGGCTACGACCCGATGCTCGCCGCCGCCGGCCGCACCGACGAACTCGAGGAGCACGCCGACGACCTCGGTCTGCTGCACTCGGTGGCGTACGTGACCTTCCAGGAGCTGGCCACCCGGGTGAGCCACCGCAACACCGGCAAGGCCTGCAACGACCCGATCGCCGACAAGATGCTCCAGCGCATCGCCGCCGACGAGAACCTGCACATGATCTTCTACCGCAACATCTGCGGCGCCGGCATGGACCTGGCCCCGGACCAGACGCTGCGCGCGGTCACCGACATCGTCACCAACTTCCAGATGCCCGGCGCCGGCATGCCCAACTTCCGCCGGCACGGCGTGCTGATGGCCAAGCACGGCATCTACGACCTGCGCCAGCACCTCGAAGAGGTCGTCATGCCGGTCCTGCGCAAGTGGAACGTCTTCGACCGCACCGACTTCGGCCCGGAGGGCGAGAAGACCCGCGAGGAACTCGCCGCCTTCCTCGAGCAGCTGGAGAAGGACACCGTCCGCTTCGAAGAGATGCGTGACCGCTCCCTCGCCCGGGAAGCGGCCAAGGCAGCGAAGCAGGCATCCTGAGCATCGACGCACTGGCTCCGGCGCCCTCGGTCACCGAGGGCGCCGGATCCGTGCTGTCTCCGGTCCCCCGCCCGGTGACCGATCCGCTGCGCATCGGCTCGATCGAGCTGGCCAGCCCGGTGGTGCTGGCACCGATGGCCGGGGTCACCAATGTCGCGTTCCGGGTGCTGTGCCGCGAACTCGAGCTCGCCCGCACCGGCACCGTCTCCGGGTTGTACGTCTGCGAGATGGTCACCGCCCGCGCCCTCGTCGAACGCCACCCGGTCACCATGCACATGACCACCTTCGATCCGAGTGAGACGCCGCGGTCCATGCAGCTCTACACGGTGGATCCGGAGTACACGTACCAGGCGGCCAAGATGATCGTCGACGAGAACCTCGCCGACCACATCGACATGAACTTCGGCTGCCCGGTGCCCAAGGTGACCCGGCGGGGCGGCGGCTCGGCCATCCCCTACAAGCGGCGGCTGTTCCGCAACATCGTCGCCGCGGCGGTCCGCGCCACCGAGGGCACCGACATCCCCGTGACCGTGAAGTTCCGGGTGGGGATCGACGACGACCACCACACCCACCTCGATGCGGGCCGGATCGCGGCCGGCGAGGGCGCGGCGGCCGTGGCCCTGCATGCGCGCACCGCCAGCCAGCGCTACTCCGGCCAGGCCGACTGGGAGCAGATCGCCCGGCTCAAGGAGCACGTCACCGAGGTGCCGGTGCTGGGCAACGGAGACATCTTCGAACCGAACGACGCCGTGGAGATGATGCGGCGCACCGGCTGCGACGGTGTGGTGATCGGCCGCGGCTGCCTGGGCCGGCCGTGGCTGTTCGCCGAACTGTCGGCCCGGCTGCGTGGTCTGGCCGCCCCCGAGGCGCCGAATCTGGGTGAAGTGGGACAGATCATGTTCCGGCACGGCCAGTTGCTCGCCGCTCATCACGGCGAGAACAAGGGCATGCGGGAGATCCGCAAGCACATCGCGTGGTATCTGCGCGGCTTCCCGGCCGGCTCGGACATCCGCTCCCGGCTCTCCCTGGTGAAGACCCTCGACGACCTGCGGGAACTGATCGACACCCTGCCCGCCGAGGCCCCGTTCCCGGACGACGGCCACGGTCCGCGCGGTCGTCAGGGCTCCCCCGCGCAGGTGGTGCTGCCGGAGGGGTGGCTCGACGACCCGGAGGAAGACATCGTGCCCGAGGGCGCCGAGATCATGCATTCGGGAGGCTGACGAGCACCGGCGGCCCCCGGTATTTACAGCGCTCTCAGGTGAGGCGATTAGGATGTTCGCAGCCTCGCCGCAGGTCTCTGCGGCCGTGCTCGTACGCGATCGACGAAGGACGACTCAGTGACCGAAGACGAACCCGGCACGCCGCCGGAGCGCCCCAGCGGGCCTGCGCGGCGTTCCCGGCGCGCCGGCCGGTCGTCCGAGTCGTACGACTTCCAGTCGCGCTTCGGGCATCTGTCCGGCGACGAGCGCATGGAGGGCCTGCGCGAACCCGAACGCACCGAGCGCACGGACCGCACCGTCCGCGGCCGCGGACGGCTCACCGTCCGCGAGCTCATGGAGCAGATGGGGATGGACGACGCCGGCCAGGCCGCCCCCTCCCGGACGGACGCGTCCTCGCAGCCCACCGCCCCGGTCCGGCGCACCCCGCCTCGTCCGGCCCCCGGCACGGACCGGCCCGCCGGGCCGCGCCCGGCGGACCCCCAGTCCGGAACACCCCAGTCCGGCACACCCCAGTCCGGCACACCCCAGTCCGGAACACCCCAGTCCGGAACGCCCCGGCCGCCGCGGGCCGCCGAGCCCGGCGCGGGACGGCCGCCGATGCCGCAAGCCCCGGCAGTTCCGGATCGCCCGGTCCGGCGCCCCGCCCCCCAGCAGCCGCCCGTCGCCCCGCCGCCGGCCGCGCAACCGCCGGCGTCCGGTCCGCCCGCCGAACCCGATCCGGGCACCGACGTCACCCAGATGCTGCCGCCGGTCGACGACGAGCCCGTGGTCGACCTGTCCGCCGAGGCGACGGCCGAACGCGCCAGCCGTGAATCACGCGGCCAGGCGCCGTCCACGCCCTCGCCGGCGCCGCGCCGCCGGCTGCCGTCGCTGCGCCGCAACGACGGCGACGAACCTGCCACCGCCGCCGCACCGGACGAGTCGGCCGCGCCGGCACCGTCGTCGGACGAGCCCGTCACCGAATCACTGCGCACCGCCGACGTCCCGGCCGACGGGCACGGCGAGACCCCCGATGTCGTCGCCCCGGACGCCCCGGCGACCGAACAGTCCCCGGCCGACACGGCGCCTGCCGGCGAGGCCGCTACCGGCGAGGCTGCTGCCGACAGACCCGCCGCACTGCGGCGCCCGCGCCGGCTGCAGCCCACCCCGGACCTGTCCGGGGCGATTCCCGTGCAACGGCCGCCCGCCGAACCGGCCGGCTCGACCAAGGAGACCGCGCGGCGCACCGCCACGTACACCGGCCGTATCCTGGTGGCTCTCGCCTGCGTGCTCTCGCTGGTCGGCACCGGTTACGTGTGGAATCTCAAGCGCGGCTGGAACGGCTCCTGGAACATCGTCGCCGCCCTCAACGGCGACGACCCCAACGTGCGCAACAAGCACGCCCAGTACGGCGACGAGACCTACCTGCTCGTCGGCACCGACTCCCGTTCGGGCAAGAACGGGCAGATCGGCGGCGGCGACGCCGACAGCATCGAGGGCCAGCGCGCCGATACCATCCTGCTGGTCAACATCCCCGCCGACCGCAGCCGGGTGGTGGCCGTGTCGTGGCCGCGCGACCTGGCCGTCGACCGGCCCGAATGCGACGAGTGGGACTGGTCGGCCGGCGATAACGGAAGCTCCACCGGCACCGTGCTTCCCGAGGCGAGCGGGGTCAAGCTCAACGGCGTCTACGCCGAGGGCGGACCGTCGTGCATGGTCAAGACCATCACCCAGATGAGCGGTCTGAACATCAACCACTTCATGGCCATCGACTTCGAGGGCTTCGAGAAGATGGTGAACGTGATCGGCGGCGTCAAGGTGTGTTCGACCGTACCGCTCTACGACTACGAGCTCGGCTACATCCTGCGCAAGGCCGGCTCCAAGAAGCTGACCGGCAAACGCGCCCTGAACTATGTTCGCGCACGGCACATCTCGGCCGAGGGCAACGGCGACTACGGCCGTATCAAACGGCAGCAGCTGTTCCTCAGTTCGCTGCTGCGCTCGACGCTCTCCAGTGACGTCCTGTCCAATCCGAACAAGCTGAACAAGATGGTCACCACGTTCATCGACCACTCTCTGGTGGAGGGTGTGAACACCGACTCGCTGATCGAGCTCGCCGAGTCCATGCAGGGCATGGATGCCGGCCGGGTGACCTTCCTGACCATCCCCACCTCGGGCACCACCACCGACGGTGAGAACAACGAGATCCCGCGCACCGACGACATCGACGCGATCTTCAACGCCATCATCGACGACCAGCCGCTACCCGGTGAGGCCAAGGAGAAGGCCAAGTCGGACTCGGGCGACTCGGACAAGGGCGACGGGGACAAGAGTGCGGAGTCGTCCGCGTCGCCGACGACGGCCGCCGCGCCGAAGACGTCCTCGCAGTTCGAGGGCACCGCGCAGTACCCCACCAACATGACCGTGCGCGTGCTCAACGGCTCGGGCGGGTCGGGGGTGGCCACCGAGGTGATGAACCAGCTGCTGTCGATGGACGTCAACGTCCCGGGCGTGGCCGACGCCTCCACCAACCGGGAGGACACCGTGGTGCGCTACGGCGCGGGCGAGCAGGATTCGGCTGCCACCATCGCCAAGATGTTCCCGGGTGCACGCATCCAGGAGGACAGCACCGTCAAGGTGGGCGTCGAGGTGATCCTCGGCAGCGATTACCAGGGCGTCGCGGCGATGGGCCCGCTGCCCGAGGCCGGCAGCACGATCACCGTCGGACAGCTGCCGAAGGCCGATTCGCACAGTGACCTGCCCAATGACCTCACGGTAACCAACGCTGGTGACACCACCTGCGCCTGACGCCGACTGTTCATATCCGCTTCACCGGGGCGGCAGCCACGTGTCCCGCAGCCCTCGTACGATGGCGCCATGCGGGATGCGTATCAGGAGCAGATGGCTGTCCTCAACGAGTTGCTGGGGCAGATGTGCGAGTCCGTCGGGAACGAGATGGAGCGCGCCACGCGCGCCCTCCTCGAGGCCGATCTGGTGCTGTCCGAGCAGGTGATCTCCGACCACGACCAGCTGGCCGAGCAGTCCGCCGACGCCGAGGAGAAGGCCTTCGAGCTACTGGCTCTGCAGGCCCCGGTGGCCGGCGACCTGCGCGCCATCGTCAGTACCTTCCAACTGGTTTCGGAGATCGACCGGATGGGTGCGCTGGCCCTGCACGTGGCCAAGGTGGCCCGGCGCCGGCACCCGTCGCGGGTGCTGCCCGACGAGGTGACCGGCTACTTCGAGGAGATGGGCCGGCTGGCCGTGGACCTGGCGCGCGGCGCCCAGCAGGTGCTGATGAGCCAGAACTACCGAGATGCGCTCGCCCTGATGGAGGACGACGATGCGATGGACGATCTGCACCGTCACCTGTTCACGGTGCTGATGGACCGGGACTGGCCGTACGGGGTGGCCGCCGCCGTGGACGTGACCCTGCTCGGCCGCTACTACGAGCGCTTCGCCGACCACGCGGTCTCCATCGCCAGCCGGGTGGTCTTCCAGGCCACCGGCAAGACCCCCGAACAGCTCGCCGAGGTCGGCTGAGCGACCGTTCCCCGAGAAGCCGGACGGCCCGGCACCGCTGATCGGCGGTGCCGGGCCGTCACGCATCCGCGGGCGGACCCCGACGAACCCGGCCCTCCGGGGAACCCCGTCCGCCGCACCGGCTCCCGGTCAGACGCGTAGACCCCGGCAGTGCTCTGCCGGGGTCTTCGCTCGCTCGCCCGCCGGGTGCCCCGGCGGCGTGGCCTTCGACTCAGCCGAAACGGCCGGAGATGTAGTCCTCGGTCTCCCGGCGCTCCGGATTGGAGAAGATGTCCTTGGTGGCGCCCACCTCCACCAGCTGCCCGGGCCGGCCGACACCCTCGAGGTTGAAGAACGCGGTCTGGTCGCTCACCCGGGCCGCCTGCTGCATGTTGTGGGTGACGATGACGATCGTGTACTCGGTCTTCAGCTCGGCGATGAGGTCCTCGATCGCCAGTGTGGAGATCGGGTCGAGCGCCGAGCACGGCTCGTCCATCAGCAGTACCGACGGCGAGACCGCGATCGCGCGGGCGATGCACAGCCGCTGCTGCTGCCCGCCGGAGAGGCCGCCGCCCGGCTTGTTGAGCCGGTCCTTGACCTCTTCCCACAGATTCGCGCCGCGCAGCGCGCGTTCGGCCACCTCGTCGAGCTTGCGCCGGTCACGCACGCCGGCCAGCTTGAGTCCGGCGACCACGTTGTCGCGGATCGTCATGGTGGGGAACGGATTCGGCCGCTGGAAGACCATCCCGACAGTGGTGCGCACGGCCACCGGGTCGACGCCCCTGCCGTACAGGTCCACCCCGTCCAGATCCACCAGCCCGGTCGCGTAGGCGCCCGGGGTCACCTCGTGCATCCGGTTGAGGGTGCGCAGCACGGTGGACTTGCCGCACCCGGACGGGCCGATGAACGCGGTCACCGACTGCGGCCGCACCGCCAGCGAGACGTCCTTCACGGCGTGGAAGTCGCCGTAATAGATGTTCAGATCCTTGATGGTCATCCCGTGGGACATGTCAGTTCTCTTTCTCGAAAGTCATCGCGCAGGTCAGTGCGGCGTGTGCGGATCCGGTTGCGCGGCCGGTCATTTCCGCGCCGGTCATTTCCGCGCCGGTCATTTCCGCGGGCCGGTGAAACGGCCGGCGAGCCGCGCACCGAGGTAGACGATCGCCACCAGCAGCACCAGGGACAGCGCCGCACCCCACACGTTCTCGTAGCCGCTGGGGCCGCTGTTGTACTCCTGCAGCATCATCAGCGGCAGCGACTGCTGGTTGCCGTCGAACGGATTGACGTTCATCGCGCGGGTGGCGCCCACCAGGATCAGCACCGGCGCCGACTCGCCCATCACCCGGGCCACCGCCAGCATGATGCCGGTGATGATGCCGCTCAGTGCCGTCGGAAGCACCACTCGCAGAATGGTCTTCCACTTCGGAACGCCGAGTGCGTACGACGCCTCGCGCAGTTCCTGCGGCACGATCTTGAGCATCTCCTCGGTCGAGCGCACCACCAGCGGGATCATCAGCAGCACCAGGGCCAGCGCCACCACGAAACCCGAACGCGGCAGGTCCAGGGTGGTCCGCCAGACGGCGAAGATGAACAGCGCCGCCACGATCGAGGGCACGCCGGAGAGCACGTCGACCATGAAGGTGGTGGCCTTGACCAGCCGGCCGCCCTCGTTGGCGTACTCCACCAGGTACACCGCCACCAGCACGCCGAGCGGCACCGCGACCGCCGTGGCCAGTGCGGTCTGTATCAGCGTGCCGACGATCGCATTGGCCGCTCCGCCGTAGCGTTCCGATTCGGTCCACCACTGCACGTCCAGGATCGGCCCGATACCCCGGGAGATCAGCGTGTACACCAGCCAACCCAGCGGCAGCACGGCCAGCAGCACCGCGGCGGTCACCAGCACCCGGGCCAGGCCGTCGACCGTCCGGCGGCGCAGCGAGGCGCCGGTGAGCTGCAGCGGCTGCGACCGTTCTTCCTGTGCGAGAGTCATGTCAGGCCTTTCGGGCGATCACGGCGCGGGCAGCCGCGTTGACGACGAAGGTGAGCACGAACAGCACCAGGCCGGCCGAGATGAAGGCACCGGTCTTGAGCGGGTCGTCGAACTCGGCGGCGTTGTTCGCGATGATCGTCGCGAAGGTCTCGCCGCTCTCCATCAGGTTGAAGTCGATCGGCCCCACCGCCGAGATGATCAGCATGAGTGCCATCGTCTCGCCGAGCGCCCGGCCCAGGCCGAGCATGGAGCCGCTGATGTAGCCGGAGAAGCCGAACGGCAGCACCGCCGTGCGGACCACCTCCCAGCGGGTGGCGCCCAGGGCCAGGGCGGCCTCCCGGTGCCCGAGCGGGGTCTGCGCGAAGACCTCGCGGGTGACGGCGGTGATCACCGGCAGGATCATCACGGCCAGCACGATGCCGGCGGTGAGCAGGGTGCCGCCGGTGGACATGTTGGCCGCACTCTGCGGTTCTTTGAAGAACGGCAGCCAGCCCAGGTTGTCCACCAGCCACCGGTTGGGCCCGACCATCGCCGGACCGAGCACCAGGATGCCCCACAGGCCGTAGACGATGGACGGGACGGCGGCGAGCAGATCCACCGTGAACGAGATCGGCCCGGCCAGCCGGCGCGGCGCGTACTCGGTCACGAAGATCGCGATGCCCAGGGCCACCGGCATGGCGATGATCAGCGCCAGCACCGACACCACCATGGTGGCGTAGAACTGCGCGGCGATACCGAACTTCAGGTCCGGTCCGGACACCACCCAGGTGCCGGTGAAGGTGAAGAAGTTCTCGGTGTTCTTCGCCAGCGCCGGGACGGCCTGGATCAGCAGGAACAGTGCGATCAGCCCGATGGTGGCGGTCACCACCAGCCCGGAGCCGGTCGCCAGGAACCGCATCACGCGGTCCCCCGTGCGCGAGACGGTCTTCAGTGCGCCCGACGGCTGCTCATCGTCGTCGGTGGTCCGCCGCGGCGGCGCAGGCGGCGGGACCGGACCCACCCCGGTAGTCATCGGCGTATCGGCGGTGTCCGGGCTGGTCACAGTGCGTCGATAGTCGAACGCAGTGCGCTGGCGAACTGCTCGGGCAGCGGGACGTAACCGAGTTCGGCGAGCCCGTCCTGGCCCTTGTCCAGGATGGTGCTGAACGCTTCCTTGAGCGCGCCGCTGATCGCGTCATCGCTGTAACCGGTCGAGCACACCACCTCGTAGGTGGTGAGCACCAGCGGGTAGGCGCCGGCCTCGGAGAGCTTGTACAGCGCGTCGGTGTCGACGATGAGGTCCTTGCTGCCCGGGGTGACGAAGCTGGCCGCGTCCAGGGCTCGGCCGGTGGACTGCGCGTTCAGCTCGGTGGAGCCGGCGCCGAAGTCCATGTGCGCGATCCCGAGATCGTTCTCGGTGGCGAAGCCCCACTCGACGTAGGTGAGGGCGCCCTCGGTCTTCTTCACGGTGTCGCCGACGCCGGTCGACTTGGCCGCGCCGCTGCCGCCCTGCACCGGGAACTCCTTGCTGGGCTCGTACGGCCACTGCCCGGGCGCATTGGCCTTGAGGAAGGTGGTGAAGTTGTCGGTGGTGCCCGAGCTGTCGGTGCGGTGCACCGGCACGATCGGGGTGGACGGCAGCTTCACACCCTTGTTGAGGGCGGCGATCTTGTCGTCGTTCCAGGTGGTGATCTTGCCGTTGAAGATCTCTGCGAGGGTCTCCGCGTTGAGCGTCACATTCTCCACACCGGGCAGGTTGTAGGCGATGGCGACCGGGCCGGCGACCAGCGGCAGGTGCCAGGCGTCGTTGCCGCCGCAGCGCTCCTTGGCCTGGGTGGCCTCCTCGGGCTTGAGCGGCGAGTCGGTGCCGGCGAAGTCGACGTCGCCGGAGAGGAACTTCTTCACGCCGGCGCCCGAACCGGAGCCGGTGTAGTCGAGCACGGCGCCGCCCTCGTCGGTGAGCAGATCCGAGAAGTGGGTCATCGCGCGCTGCTGCGCGGTGGACCCCTCACCGGTGATGGTGGTCGAGTCGTCTCCACCGCAGGCGCTCAGCACCAGTCCGGCGGTGACGGCCATCGAGGCCACTCCGAGAGACTTGGCGGGGAAGGTGCGCAGGGAGGGGATACGCGGGGAAACCATGGCGGTCATGCCTTTCAATCGCTTCGCTCGTAGCTGTACGTCGCGAAACTATCGACGCCCGGTGAGTACAAAACGGACACCGGGTTGCCCGCTGGGAAACAGTCCCCGTCGCCCGGCCGAACCTCTACCGGACACACGGCGACGTCCAGGCGAACGGTAGGCAAAGCCGCTGTCAGGGCGGCCCGTCCGGCACCCGGTGCGGGGGTCCGGTTCGAGGGTCCGGTGCGAGAGAGTCCGGTGGCGGGAGGGCCCTGCGGCTAGAGGGCGTAGGCGACGTCCACGGCCCAGCGCTCGAAGCCGAGCCGCCGATAGGTGGCCAGGGCGGCGGTGTTGTCCCCCTCCACGTACAGCTCCACCTCGTCCAGGCCCCGGTCGAACGCCAGATGCCGCAGCCCGGCCAGGGTGAGCAGGCCGCCGAGGCCCCGTCCCTGCGCATCCGGATCGACGCCGACGATGTACACCTCGCCGAGATCGCCGCCGGACTGCGCGGCGCCCGGGTGCACCTTGGTCCAGTGGAAGCCGAGCAGCCGCTCGCCGTCACCGGCGTCGAAGGCCAGGAACAGTCCGCCCGGGTCGAACCAGTCGGCGCCGGTGCGGGCGGTGATCTCCGTGATGTCCCAGCCGCCCTGCTCCGGATGCCAGGAGAAGGCCTCGTTGTTCACCCGCAGGATCTCGGCGTCGTCGGCCGGTCCGGCGTAGGTGCGCAGCACGATGCCCTCGTGCGCGGGCAGCTCCGGCAGTTCCGGGATGCCGGTGTGGCCGCCTCCGGGCAGCGGACGCCGCAGCTGCAGCAGTTCCCGGACCCGGCGCAGGTCCAGTGAGCCGGCCAGTCCGGCCGAGCACGGCAGGTCGCCGTGCGCCCACACCTGCGGTGCGTGCTCGCCGAGCTTCAGCGCGGCCCGCAGGCTCGCGGCCAGCAGCGTCGCTCCCTCCCGGTGGTTGCGGTGCTCGGGATCCACCGCCAGCTCGATCATCGGCACGCCGCCCGAGGGCACCAGGATGTTGGCGTAGCCGTGGTCGGTGAACAGATGGTGGGCCTGCCCGTCGATGGCGGCGACAGCCTGCTCGGAAAGCGGCGCCACCGAGTCGCGCTGCTCTGCGCGCTCGGCGATCGCGTGGGCATGGGCGGCATCGGCGGACGTGAGGGCACCGGTGACGGTGCGGACGTCGATTGTGGGATTCATCGTGCTCCACGCTAGTGGCCGTGCGGGCGCTCGGCGCCACGCATCGGCCATCCGTGATCTAACTCGCGCACCGGCCGGGCGCAGAGCGGGCGGGTCAGCCGGCCGACTCCACGTCCAGATCGTCGTCGGCGTTCCCGTCTTCGGAGTTCGCGGCGTCGCGGCCCCGGCTCGGGCGCACCGCCTTGTAGCCGACATTGCGCACCGTGCCGATCAGCGCCTCGTGGTCGGCGCCGAGTTTGGCGCGCAGCCGGCGCACGTGCACGTCCACGGTGCGGGTACCGCCGAAGAAGTCGTACCCCCACACCTCGTGGAGCAGTTGCGCCCGGGTGAACACCCGGCCGGCGTTCTGCGCCAGGAACTTGAGGAGCTCGAACTCCTTGTAGGTCAGGTCGATCGGCTTACCGCGCAGCCGCGCGGTATAGGTGGCCTCGTCGATCACCAGTTCGCCGAGCGTCACCCGGTCGGCCTGCTCGTCCTCGTGCGCGGCGCCGCGGGCCGCGAGCAGCCGCAGCCGCGCATCGAGTTCGGCCGGGCCGATGTCCGGGAGCAGGAAGTCGTCGATGCCCCAGTCGGCGTTCACCGCGACCAGGCCGCCTTCGGTGAGCACGGCACCGACCCGGGATCGGCCGGCGCCCTGGAGGAGCCGGCACAGCCCGCGGGCGCCGGCGAGATCGGTCCGCGCGTCGACGAGAACCACCTCGGCCTCCCCCGCATCGATCAGGGAAGAGGTCTCGGCGGGAAGCACGTCCACACGGTGCGCGAGCAGCGCAAGGGAGGGAAGAACGGTTTCGGCGGAATCGTCGGCCGTCAACAGCAACAGGTCCACTTACCACTCCGATCTCGTAGTGGCCTAACTGTGGGCTGTCGATCGACGCTGGCCGCAGCACCTTTACATCTAGATGACAGAATAGCGCCAATGTCTGATTCCGACCGCATCTCCCAGGTCAGCCGTGGTCGGCGAGTGGCGGTCGTCGCCGTGCTCGCCGTCGTCGGCGTGCTGGTGCTCGCCTTTCTGGCCGATACCCTGGCCGCTTCGCGCGCCGAGCATCGGCTGGCCACCGCGATCGCCGGGGCGCCGGAGATCAGCCAGGAACCGGAGGTCACACTCAGCGGCTTCCCGTTCCTCACCCGGGCCGGCAGCGGCGAGTTCTCCACGATCACCGTCGACGCGCTCGGCGTGGGGATCGGCGACTGCGGGACGGTGATCCGCGGGCAGTGCACGGTCACGGTGCGCGGGCAGCTCGCCGACGCCGTGGTCGGGAGCGTCTGGGGCGTGGCCGGCGACACCTCGATCACCGCGGCCCGCCTTGATGCGGAGACCCGGATCGACTCGGTGAATCTGGGCCGGCTGATGGGCATCACGGATCTGTACCTGAGCACCCCGGCCCCGGAGGACAAGATCGGCGGCGGCATGCCCGCCCTCGTCGAACGCACCGACGGCCTCATGCTCAGCGGTACCGTGCCGCTGCCAGGCTCCCCCGAACGCGAGGGCCGGTATCCGCCGTCGGCGTCCGAGTACCTATCGCCCACGGTGCGGGTCAGCGTCACCGCGCATGTGACGGTGGTCGGCGGGCGGGTGCAGATCGTCGCCGACGGCTTCTACGACGGCCCCGAGGAACACTTCTCCGACGACGTCCCGGAGGAATTTCGCTCATCGGTACTTAAACTCTTCTCAACCACCCTGCCGGGTGTTCCACTAGCCTGGAACACGCACGTGAGCAGGGCTTTCGCCCGCGGAAGCGATCTGGTCCTGGCCGGCGAGCAGGATCACCCCCGCCTCACCCCGGCAACCTTCTGAAGCGGCGCATCGAGCCCGTCCCGACGGTGTTGTACCGTCGTGGCATGCAGCAGCCGCGCGAGCTCGCGCTCACCCGTCGCCTGGCGATCGACCTCTGTCGTGTCGCCACCTGCCGCTGTCGATAGCAGCCGCCGCGCCGGCCGGCGCGTGCACCCTGATCTCGACCGAATCATCCCCTCCTGGGTGCGTACGGCACCCCCATCACGAAACCCCGAGGTTCCAGTCAGCGGGACCTTGCAGAAAGGATCGACATGGCACGCTCCGATGTCCTGGTCAGCGCCGATTGGGCTGAGCAGAATCTGAACACCGACAAGGTCGTCTTCGTCGAGGTCGACGAGGACACCTCGGCTTACGACACCGGACACATCCCCGGCGCCATCAAGCTGGACTGGAAGCAGGACCTGCAGGACGGCCTGCGTCGCGACTTCGTCGACGCCGACCGCTTCTCGGCTCTGCTCTCCGAGCGCGGCGTCGCCAACGACGACACCGTGGTCCTCTACGGCGGCAACAACAACTGGTTCGCCGCGTACGCCTACTGGTACTTCAAGCTCTACGGCCACCAGGACGTCAAGCTGATCGACGGCGGCCGCAAGAAGTGGGAGCTCGACGGCCGCCCGCTGAGCGCCGACGCGGTCACCCGCCCGGCCACCGAGTACAAGGCCCAGCCGGCCGACAACTCGATCCGCGCCTTCCGCGACGAGGTCATCGATGCCATCGGCACCAAGAACCTGGTCGACGTGCGCAGCCCGGACGAGTTCTCCGGCAAGATCCTGGCTCCGGCGCATCTGCCGCAGGAGCAGGCGCAGCAGCGCGGCCACATCCCGGGCGCCATCAACATCCCGTGGTCGACCACCGCCAACGAGGACGGCACCTTCAAGACCGACGACGAGCTCACCGCGCTGTATGCGGACAAGGGCTTCGACGACAGCCGTGAGACCATTGCGTACTGCCGCATCGGCGAGCGTTCGAGCCACACCTGGTTCGTGCTCACCGAACTGCTCGGCAAGAACAATGTGAAGAACTACGACGGCAGCTGGGTGGAGTACGGATCCCTGGTCGGCGCGCCGATCGAGCTCGGAGAGGGCAAGTAAGAGATATGTGTGGAGCACCCAAGCAGGGCCAGAACCTGCCGGCCGGCGTGGACGTGGAGAAGGAGACCGTGCTGACCGGTCAGGTCGTCGACGGTGCGGGCACCCCGGTGGCCGGCGCCTTCGTGCGGCTGCTGGACGGCACCGGTGAGTTCACCGCGGAGGTCGTCGCCTCGGCCACCGGTGATTTCCGGTTCTTCGCCGCTCCCGGCACCTGGACTCTGCGGGCGCTCAGCTCGCAGGGCAACGGCGATGTGACCATCGCTCCCGAGGGTCCGGGAGTGCACAACCACGACGTGACCGTCAGCAAGTAAGACGCACTCGTTCGACGCGAGAGCCCCCGCCGTGCGGCGGGGGCTCTCGCGCATCCTCCGGGCTGTGGCATATCCCTCAGGTGCCCGGCGGGTTAGGGATCGCCACGACCCGGGAGGTAGAATCCGACACGTGGTGCTTTTCTTTGAGATCCTGCTGGGCCTGGCGACGGTCCTGATCATCTGGTTCGCGTTCTACGTGATCTACCGACTGGTCAACGACGAGTCATGACCCGCTCGGGCAACGAGGCGATCGACCAGGCCGCTGCCCGCGCTGAGCAGACCGGAGGACGCAATCTCCCGACGGTCGGCGACCTTCCGCTGCCCGTCGACACCGCCAACCTCCGCGAGGGCCCGGACCTGCATCCCGGCCTGCTGGCCCTGCTCCCGATGGTCGGCGTCTGGGAGGGCGAAGGCGAAGGCCACGACCCGATCAGCGGCGAGGACTACCCGTTCGGCCAGCAGATCATCATCAGCCACGACGGCGGCAACTACCTGTGCTGGCAGTCGCGGTCCTGGGTCCTCGACGAGGACGGCGCCTACGTGCGCCCGGATCTGCGCGAGTCCGGCTTCTGGCGGATCGGCGAGGACGACACCGTCGAACTTCTACTCACCCACGCCGAGGGTTCGATCGAGCTCTACTACGGCCGCCCCCTGAACCAGACCTCCTGGAATCTGACCACGGACGTGAACATCCGCACCGAGACCGGCAGCCACACCGGTGCGGCCAAACGCCTCTACGGTCTGGTGCCCGACGGCGACCTGGCCTACGTCGAAGAGCGCATCGACGCCGACGGCGAGCTCACTCCGCGGCTGTCGGCCAAGCTCACCCGCGTCATCGGCTGACCGCCCCCTGCCGTATCCGGCACTCTGGCGTAGATCATTACCGGATAAAAGGCGTCACGATCTACGGCGGCCTCGAGGTGCGCACCGGGTCAGATGGAGACCATGCGGTGCGCCTGTGCCGGCCCACGGCGGCCGCGGATCGCGATCAGCTTGCGGGCATGCGCGTCGAGGGCCACGTCGGCCGGGAGCTGCGGAAGCCAGGGTTTCACCTCGGTGGCATCCCCCGCGCCGTCGAGCGCGGCGAGCACGGTGAGGCTGTGCGCCGCCAACTGCAGACGGTCGGTCTCCCGCGGCCAGCGGGTGTACACGTGCACGGCGATGTGCATGGTCTGCTTGCCGGTGTGGATGAGCTGCGCACGAACCTCCACCAGCTGGCCGATCTGGATCGGCCGGTAGAAGCGCACCCCGCCCATGTAGACGGTCACCGCCTCACCGCCGCACCAACGCGAGCCGCAGATGTAGGCGGCGTCGTCGATCCAGCCCATCACCCGGCCGCCGTGCGCCTTCCCGCCCCAGTTCACATCGGTCGGTGCGGCCAGGAACCGGGTGGTGGCCTCCGGGGCGGCGCTGGTGTGCGAATAGTCGGCCTCCGACATCGCCGATTCGATCCTGGCGCGCACCTTGGCCCGGCGTTTGGCCCACCGAGCCTTCTCGACGTCGTCGGCCAGCACCGGCTCCCACTGCCGCACCGGCGTGGGCTTGCCGTTCTCGTCGACGGCGACGAAGACCAGCAGACAGCTGCTGGCGACGGTGAATCGTCCGACCCGCGGATCGGCGGAGGCCACCTCGCAGACGATGTGCATGCTGGTGCGGCCGGTGTCGACGATGGTGGCGGTCACCTCCACGATGTCGCCGGAGGAGATGTCGCGGCCGAAGCTGATGTTGCCCACGTAGGCGGTGACGCTGTAACCGCCGGACCAGGCCGCGGCGCAGGCGTACGCGGCCTTGTCCACCCATTCGAGGATGCGTCCGCCCCGGACCGCGCCGCCGAGGGTGGCGACGTCGGTCGGTGCGGCCAGAAAGCGCAGCGTGATCTGCCTGTCGGACATGGTCATGGGGTACCTCCAAATCTCGGTGACCTATGCTGACCTGCCCGTTCTTTGCACACCACACCGGGGAGGGGTGGAGATCTTTCGGTGATCGTGCGGTAACACGCCCGATGCGCGGCCGACACGCACGGGCCCCGCTCCGCGTACACGAGGGTTCCCTGCCGGGCCCGCCGTCGACCTCACATCGACGGTGACCGCCGGCGGGAACCGTCAGGCCGGCCCGGCCGCCGGCCTCAACCGGTGTGGAGGACGAGGGTGCGGGCGGCGAGGTCGGCGTGCTGGTGCGTCACCACGACGACGGTGCGGTCGGCGCCGAAGAGGCTGCCCGGACCCGAGGCGCAGATGCGCGACATCATCGAGCGCGCGTCGTCGGCGGAGAGATGCTCGGTCGGTTCGTCGAGCAGCACGATCGGCGCGGGGTGGAGCAGTGCGCGGGCCAGCAGCAGGCGGCGCCGCTGACCGCCCGAGAGCGCTCCGTCACCGCCCGTCAGCGGGGTGTCCAGTCCGTCGGGCAGGGCGGCGACCCAGTCGGCCAGCCCCACCTGCGCCAGGGCGCCGTGCAGCGCCTGCTCGTCGGCGTCGCCGCGCGCCACCAGCAGGTTCTCCCGCACCGTGGTGGAGAAGACGTGCGCCTCCTCGGCGAAGTAGCAGCCGACGGCCCGCAGATCGGCCGGCGCACCGTCGTCGTGCGCGGCGGTCACCGTGCCGCCGAGCGGCGGCAGCAGTCCGGCCAGGGTCAGCAGCAGCGTGGACTTGCCCACTCCGCTCGGGCCGACCACGGTCAGCCGGTCCCCCGGTTCCAGCACGTCGTCGACGCCGGCGGCCGGACCGAGCGGGCGGTCCCAGCCCCACTGCAGTCCGGACAGGGTCAGCGTCGCCGGGCGCGGATCGGTCGCCGGATCGGTCACCTCCCCGGAGCCTTCGGCACCGTCGACCAGCGCCATCACCCGGCCCGCGGCCTGCCGGCCCTTCTCCACCGCGATCCCGGCCTCCGTGAGCGGCCCGGTGGTCTCGAACGACGAGAGCGGCAGGAGCAGCAGAATGCCCAGGGCCATCGGGGTGAGCACGCCGTCGACCGAGGACACCCCGGCCAGCGAGCCGGACACCCCCGACGCCAGGTGCACACCGATCAGCGCCGCCGCCAGCACGCTCGCCCCGAGTGCCAGCGGGGTGGCCGACGACGCCAGCACCTGCCGCCGCACACTGCGGTCGGTGGCCCGCGCCAGGCGATGCTCGGCGGCCGACAGTTCGTCGAACAGCCGGTCGCGCCGGCCGGCCACCACCAGCTCCGGGCCGTGCCAGAGCAGCGTGCCGGTGGCCGCCGCCACCTGCTCGCGGGCCTGCGCACCCGCCTCAAGCTGCCGCACCGAAGCGCGGGTCGCGAGCCAGGGCGCCAGCACCCCGGACACCAGCAGCGCCGCCGCGAGAACCACTGCGGCCCACGGGGAGACGACGGCCATGATGATCACCGCGGTCAGCGAGGTGACCGCGCCGACGCCCATCGGGATCAGGCCGCGGATCAGCGCATCCCCCACCTCGTCGATGTCGTCGGCGGTGCGCGCGAGCATGGCGGACCGGCTCAGGCCCACCGAATACCCGGGGGCACCGGAGGCCAGCGCCCGGTAGATGCGTTCGCGGGCCGTGGCCATCATGCCCAACGCCAGATCATGGGTGGCGAGGCGCTCCAGATACCGGAACAGCGCGCGCGAGATGCCCAGCGCGCGTACGGCGGTCACGGCCACCGACAGGTACAGCACCGGCGGCATCTGCCAGGCCCGGGTGATCAGCCATGCCGAAAGCGCCGCCAGTCCCAGCGCCGAGAGAGCCCCGGCCGCACCGAGCAGGATCGGCAGGATCATCGGGCGCACCCCGAGACCGGCGAAGGCCAGTACCCGCCGCAGCGGGCGGTCCGCGGTCGTCTCGGGCCGGGTGTCGAGGCTCACCGGATCACCTCCGGTGCCGGCGCCGAACCTCCGTGCACCTCGACGACCGTGTCGCCGATGCCGACGGCGGGCAGATGGTGGGCCACCATCAGCACCGTCGCTCCGGCGCGCGCCCGTTCCGCGACGGCCGCGAGCACCTGCTGTTCGCTGACCGCGTCGAGGTGAGCCGTCGGTTCGTCGAGCAGCAGCAACTGCGCCGGCGCGGCGAGCACCCGGGTCAGCGCCAGGCGCTGCCGCTGCCCGGCTGACAGCCCGGCGCCCCCGGCGCCCAGCGGAGTCCGGTCACCGTCCGGAAGCGAGGCGAGCACCTCGTCGAAACCGGTCGCCGCACAGGCCTTCTCCAGCCGTTCCGGATCCGGCCGGCCGAACAGGGCCAGATTCTCGGCGACGGTTCCGGGGATCACCACCGGAGACTGCGGCAGCCAGGCGCACTGCCGGCGCAGAGCGTCGACGTCCACCTCGTCGAGCGGCCGCCCGCCGATCAGCACACTCCCCTCATCCACCGGCTGCAGGCCCAGCAGCGCCGATATCGCCGTGGACTTGCCGCTGCCGTTGGGGCCGGTCAGCACGGTCAGCTCCCCCGGCCGCAAGGTGGCCGACAGTCCGCGCGGGGACCAGCCGTCCCGGCCGCGCACGCCGATCCCGGACAGCTGCAGGTGCGCCCGCGACAGATCCGCCGCCCCGGTCCCGGATCCGGGGCCGGTGGACTCGGCGTCGTCGTCGATCAGGCCCAGGATCTCCTCGGCGGCGGTCATCCCGTCCTCCGAGTTGTGGAACTGCGCACCGATCTGGCGCAGCGGGTTGTAGGCCTCGGGCGCCAGGATCAGGGCCAGCACCCCCGCGTAGAGGGACATGTCGCCCCAGACCAGCCGCAGGCCGATGCTCACCGCCACCAGCGCCACGCTCAAGGTGGCGATCAGCTCCAGCGCCGTCCCGGAGAGGAAGGCCACCCGCAGCGCGGACATGGTCCGCGTGCGCAGGTTCTGCCCCAGCCGGCCCACCTGGGCGGCCGGTGCCTGCGCGCGGCCCAGCGCACGGAGCGTGGGCAAGCCGGTCAGCAGGTCCATCAATTGCGCGGTCAGGGCGCTCATCGAGTCGAGTTTGCGCTGGGTGCGGTCCCGGGTGACCAGACCGATGAGCACCATGAACACCGGGATCAGCGGCAGCGTGATCAGCACGATCAGCCCCGCCTGCCAGTCGGCGACGGCGATCACCACGACCACCACCGGGGTGATCAGCGCCGTGGAGATCAGTGCCGGCAGATAGCCGGTGAAGTAGTCGGCGAGTGAATCGAGCCCGCGCAGGGCGACGGTCAGCGCCCGTTCGCGGCGGGCCAGCAGGCTGCGCGCGCCGGTCCGCGCCGGATCGGTGAGCGCTCGCAGAGCCTCGGCCCGCAGCTGGGCGATCGACGCCTGCGCGGCCCGATGCCCGTACCGGTCGGCGACATAGCTGAGCACCGCACGCGTGGCCAGCGCCGCCCCGAGCACCCACAGATGCACCGCCTGCGCGCCGAAGGAGCGGCGCGCGGGATCGGTGATGATCTCGGCCAGCAGCCCGGCCAGGGAGCTGGCCGCGACGATGATCGCCACCACCGTCGCCGCCTGCCCGACCGCGGTCAGCAGCACGTACCAGCGCGCGGACCGCGAGTAGCGGAGGAGCCGGGGGTCGAGCGGTGGCCGTCGCCGGCGAGACGCGGGGTCCGGAGGCGCCTGAGCCGCCGCCGAACCGGACGGAGGGGTCGTCTCAGCCACCGGACATCACGAGCCGAGGGTATCCGATCCGCTGTCGCCGTCGCCGCCGTCGCGGGCCGCCGCGGAGGCAGCCGTGGCCGCTGCCGCTGCGGAGGCGGGGAGGGCATCCGACATCGGCAGACCGGCCGGGGCGTCGGGCACGTCCTCGACGGACAGCCGCTTGCGGAACACCCAGTAGGTCCAGGCCTGGTAGGCGATCACCACCGGAGTCATGATGACCGCGGTCCAGGTCATGATCACCAGCGTGTAGTGGCTCGACGAGGTGTTCTCGACGGTCAGGTTGAAGGCCTCGTCGGTCGACGAGACCATCACGTTGGGGAACAGCGCGCCGAAGAGCAGCGCCACGGTGCCGGCGATGGCGATGCAGTTCGCGACGAAGGCCACGCCTTCCCGGCGGGCGAACGCCGCCGCCACCATGGCCACCGCACCGAGAGCAGCGACGGCCGTGATCGCCCAGGTCCAGTCCTTGCCGTAGGCGAGCTGCGTCCACAGCAGGAAGGAACCGGCGATCACCAGGGTGAGCACCGACAGGCCCGCGGCCGCGCGGGCGGCATCGTCGCGCATGGCGCCCTTGGTCTTGAGGGCGATGAAGATGGCCCCGTGCGTCGCGAACACCACGGCGGTGGTGATGCCGCCGAGCAGCGCGTACGGATTGAGCAGGTTCCAGAAGCCGCCGGTGTAGACGTGGTTGGGGCCGTCCATCTCGATCGGCACACCGCGCAGGATGTTGGCGAAGGCCACGCCCCACAGGATCGCCGGCACCCAGGAGCCGATCCCGATCCCCACGTCGCACCACGCCCGCCACTTCGGGTCGCTGATCTTGCCGCGCCATTCGATCGCGCAGACCCGCACGATCAGGGCCAGCAGGATCAAGAAGAGCGGGATGTAGAAGCCGGAGAACATGGTGGCGTACCAGCCGCCGAAGGCCGCGAACAGCGCGCCGCCGGCGGTGATCAGCCACACCTCGTTGCCGTCCCACACCGGGCCGATGGTGTTGATGATCAGCCGGCGTCGCTTGTCGCCGTCCGGATGGTCGCGCCGGCCCAGGAAGGGCAGCAGCATGCCGACGCCGAAGTCGAAGCCCTCCAGTACGAAGTACCCGACGAAGAGCACCGCGATCAGGATGAACCAGAAGTTCTCGAGAGTCATGGCAGTACCTCCCTAGTACGCGAAGGAGAGCGGTTTGTCGTCGCTCTCTTCGTCGTCGACGGCCAGTTCTGGGTCACCGGCGGCGGCCGGCCCCTCCCTCACGTAGCGGCGCTCGAGCATGAACCAGGCCACGCCCAGCGCGCCGTAGAGCAGGGTGAAGATGATCAGCGAGGACAGCACGGTGCCGGCCGAGTTGAACGACACGCCGTCCTGCACCAGCATGTGGATCTTGAACGGGTCGGCCTCCTCCGGATCGGCCCAGTTGGGCACCACCACCCACGGTTGGCGGCCCATCTCGGTGAAGATCCAGCCGGAGGCGTTGGCCAGGAACGGGGTGGGCAACAGCCAGAGCGCCGCGGTGGCCACCTTGCGCGGCACCTCGGTGCGCTTCCTGCGCAGCAGCCAGAGTCCGCCGACGGCCACCAGCACCGAGCCGAGCGCCCAGGTGATCATGGCGCGGAAGCTCCAGTAGGTGACGAACAGGTTGGGCGAGAAGTTCTGCCCGCTCATGTCCACACCGGCCTCGGCGAACTTCTGCTCGTACTCGGCCTGCAGATCGTTGACGCCCTTGACCTCGCTGTCGAAGGTGTGGTCGGCCAGGAACGACAGCATGTTGGGGATCATGATGACGTGGTCGATGTGGTCGCAGTTGTTCTGCGTGCCGATACTCAGCACGGAGAACGCGGCGCCCTTCTCGGTCTCGCACAGCGATTCGGCGGCGGCCATCTTCATGGGCTGCTGTTTGAACATCAGCTGCCCCTGGCTGTCGCCGGAGACGATCACCCCGATGCCCGAGGCGATGATCATCCAGAGGGAGAACAACGCCACCGGCCGCCAGAGGGCGCGGTTGTCTTCACGGAGCTGTTCGGCGTCGGCGTTCACCTGACTCGGCGCGGTGGTCTCCGGCACCAGGCTCTGATCGCCGGCGGCCGCCTCGAGCTGCTTGGCCCGGTAACCGTTGCGGGCCAGCCACCACAGGCAGATGACGGCGACGACGGTGGCCGCGGTGAGCCAGGCACCGAGGATCACGTGCGGGAACGCCACGAGGGTGGTGTTGTTGGTGATCACGGCGAGGAAGTTGTTCATCTGCGGACGCTGCAGCTGCTCGTTCCACTCCACGCCCACCGGGTGCTGCATGAACGAGTTGGCGGCGATGATGAAGTACGCCGACGCGGTGACGCCGATCGCCACCAGCCAGATGCACGCCAGGTGCACCTTCTTGTTGAGCCGGTCCCAGCCGAAGAACCACAGTCCGAGGAACGTGGATTCGAGGAAGAACGCGACCAGGCCCTCCATCGCCAGCGGCGCACCGAAGACGTCGGCCACGAAGCGGCTGTACTGGCTCCAGTTCATGCCGAACTGGAATTCCTGCACGATGCCCGTCGCGACGCCGAGGGCGAAGTTGATCAGGAAGATCTTGCCGAAGAACTTGGTGGCCCGGAGCCAGGCCTCGTTGCCGGTGCGCAGCCAGACGGTCTGCATGACGGCGATCATCGGTGCCAGGCCGATGGTCAGCGGCACCAGAATGAAGTGGTAGACGGTGGTGATCCCGAATTGCCACCGTGAGATGTCGACGACGTCCACGCGCGGTACCCGCCCTTCTATGACGATTAGTCGTACTACGAAATGTAGTAGAGATCGTGAGATCTACGCATCCAATTCCTTGGACACCCCCTGGCGCGATGGTCGATCACAGTAGGCGGTTGTGCGGGCTGCGCACAGGATCGACCGTCTCCATCTTCACCGCAATCAGCGCTCGCCCGCGCGCTTTCCGGACAATTCCCCGAAACGACGGACGCTCCGGACGAGCCGCTCAGATCAGGGCCGTACGCTCGGCATACGCCGGTACCGGCACGCTCGGCGCACCGGTCGCCGGACGGCCGTCGATCGCGGTCACGCGGGCGGCCAGGGTCACCGACGACACCAGCCACACCGCCTCCGCAGACCACAGATCGCCGACGGTGAGTCGTTGCTCACAGCAGGGTATTTGGTCCTGTGAGGCCAACTCGAAAACGGCTTCCTGAGTGGTCCCCGGAAGGATTCCGCCGGCCCGCGGCGGCGTCAGCAGCACCCCGTCGCGTTCGACGACCACGCTCGCCCGCGGACCCTCGAGCACCACGCCGTCCTGGTCGACGAAGATCGCATCGCCGGCACCGAGCCGGGCGGCGTGCCGCAGCGCCGCGGTGTTCTCCGCATACGCCAGCGCCTTGATCCCGGCCAGCTGCCACGGCGCCGCAGCGGCGGTCTCCGGCCGGCGGCCGCGGTCGAGGGTGATCACTGCGACCCCGCCGGCCCGGACCTCGGCCACTCGCGGCGGCACCGGGGTCACCATCACGTAGCAGGTGGGCGGACCGTCCGGCACGCCGTCGCGGCCGCGCGCGTAGACGATCCGCAGCATCCCCTCCACGCCCGGCTGCGTCTCTGCGAAGACCTGTGCCGCCGTGGCCACCGCCGCCGGCAGCGACGGCGGCGGCAGCGGCAGCTCCAGCACCCCGGCTCCGTCGGCCAGCCGATCCAGGTGCCGTCGCAGATTGCCCGGGTGCCCGTCGCGCACCAGCAGGGTCTCGAAGACGCCGTCGCCGCGCAGCGCCGCCGCCTCGTCGGCGAACAGCAGCGGCCGGGACGGGTCGAGCACGGCGCCGTCGGCGGAGACCAGGATCATGCCGACCAACCTATCCCCACCTCTCCCCCGGAGTTCGGGCCTGGGCGACGGGCGCGACCCCTCGTAGACTCGGGGTATGTCGCACACCGCCGATCAGCGTTCGCCGATCCTGCTCGCCCACCCCGACGCGATCCCCACCCTCGAAGGCGATCCCAGCCCCGGCGTGGCCTGGCATTACGGCGACCCGCTCGGCGAGCAGCGGGCAGCCGGCCGGGGTGCGGTGGTCATCGACCGCAGCGACCGCGCCGTCATCGAGGTCGCCGGCGCCGAACGGCTGAGCTGGCTGCACACCATCTGCAGCCAGCACCTGACCGAGCTGGCCGACCGCCGCAGCGCCGAGGCGCTCTCCCTCGACGGCAACGGCCGGATCGAGGACCACTTCGTGCTCACCGACGTCGACGAGATCGCCTGGGTCGACACCGAGCACGCCCGCGGCGCCGCGCTCACCGACTTCCTCACCAAGATGATCTTCTGGGCCGAGGTCGACGTGGCCGCCCGTCCCGACCTGGCGGTGCTCACCCTGATCGGACCGCAGGTGCGCACCGGCCCGATCGCCGAGCTGCTCGAGATCCCGGCCGACGCGCCCGTCTATGCGGCCGCCGAGCTGCCCGAGATGCATCACGACGAGGAGCCGCTCGGCTTCTGGCGCATCATGCCGCCGACCGGCGAGGACCGCGCCCTGCCGGTGGTGGACCTGGTGGTGCCCGAGAGCGAGCTGCGCCAGTGGTGGACCGAGCTCACCGAGGCCGGCGCCACCCCGGCCGGCATGTGGACCTTCGACGCGCTGCGGGTGGCCGCCGCCCGGCCGCGGCTGGGCCTGGACGTGGACGAGCGCGCCATTCCGCACGAGGCCGACTGGATCGGCGGGCCCGCCGAGTTCGGCGCCGTGCACCTGGACAAGGGCTGCTACCGCGGGCAGGAGACGGTCGCGCGGGTGGCCAACCTCGGGCGGCCCCCGCGGCGGCTGGTACTGCTCCACCTGGACGGCAGCGCCGCGGGCCGCCCGTCGACCGGCGACGCGGTGACCGCCGGCGGGCGCGCCGTGGGCCGGGTCGGCACCGTGATCGACCACCACGAGCTCGGGCCGATCGCCCTGGCGCTGATCAAGCGGTCGGTGCCGGTCGACGCCGAGCTGCTGGCCGGACCGGCCGACGATCCGGCGGCCGCGGTCGCCGCCCGGATCGACGCGAGCTACTACACCGCCGACGATCAGGTGCCTCCCGGCCGGGCCGCGCAGCAGCGCCTGAGGTCGTAGATAACCGCTGGTCAACGCACTGGGCGCGCGGAGAGGAGCACCGAGCGGCATAATCCGCGCATTCGCGGTAGACTGAGGCCAGGAAAATAACTAATGGACGAACGGGGCCGCCACGACGTTGGCCGCCCCGTCATTGTGCGAGGGGGTCCCCCATGGGCCGTGGCCGGGCAAAAGCGAAGCAGACGAAGGTTGCTCGCCAGCTGAAGTACTCCACACAGAACACAGACCTCGAGAGCCTGCAGCGAGAGCTGTCCGGCGACAGCGGGAAGTCGTACCCGGCTTCCGACGACTGGTCGGATGAGGACAGCTGGCGCAGCGAAGAGGAGTGGCGGCGCGCCTGACGCCGCCCGCGCACAAGCTCGCAAAGCCCTGCGCCCACCCACGCGGTGGGCGCGGGGTTTTCTGCGACCGTGCCCGTCGTCAGATCACCGCAGAGACAGCTCACCGTCGCAGAGACAGCTCACCGTCGCAGAGACGACTCGACCCCGGAGACGATCACCTCTCCGGGGCCTGCCGCAGTATGCGCTGAGACTCAGAAGCGCGCGTGGTCGCCGACCAGGGTGGCCGCGCCCGGGGCACCGGCCTGCTCGCCGCGCTTGACGCTGCCGAGCACCCAGTTGTTCACGTGCCGCGCGGTCAGCACGGCCTGCGCGCGATCGGTGTCCTCGGGGGCCACGATCGCCACCATGCCGACACCCATGTTGAAGGTGCGCTCCATCTCCAGGCGCTCCACCCGCCCGCGCTGGGCGATCAGCGAGAACACCGGGGCCGGCGTCCAGGAGCCGCGCTCGAGTTCGGCCTCCAGACCGGCCGGAAGCACCCGCGCCAGGTTGTCGGCCAGCCCGCCACCGGTGACGTGCGCAAAGGTGCGCACCTCCGTCTCGGCGGCCAGCGCCAGGCAGTCCTTGGCGTAGATCCGGGTCGGCTCGAGCAGTTCCTCGCCGAGGGTGCGGCCGAACTCCTCGACGTGACCGGACAGATCCATGTGGCCCCAGTCCAGCAACACCTTGCGGGCCAGCGAGTAGCCGTTCGAGTGCAGGCCCGACGATCCCATCGCGATGACCACGTCACCCGGACGCACCCGGTCCGGTCCGAGGATCGAGTCGGCCTCCACCACGCCCACGCCGGTGGCTGAGATGTCGTAGTGGCCGTCTTCCATCAGGCCCGGATGCTCGGCCGTCTCGCCGCCGAGCAGCGCACACCCGGCGTCGTAGCAGCCGTCGGCGATGCCGCGCACGATATCGGCCACCATCTCCGGGACCACCTTGCCGACGGCGATGTAGTCCTGCAGGAAGAGCGGCTCGGCACCGCACACCACCAGGTCGTCGACGACCATCGCGACCAGGTCGCGGCCCACGGTGTGGTGAACGCCCATCGCCTGCGCCACGGCCAGCTTGGTGCCGACGCCGTCGCTGGAGGCGGCCAGCACCGGCTCGCGGTAGTCGCCCTTGAGGGCGAACAGTCCGGCGAATCCACCGAGGCCGCCCATCACCTCGGGACGGGTCGCCCGCTTGGCGTGCGGTGCGAACAACTCCACAGCGCGTTCACCGGCGTCGATGTCCACTCCGGCGGCCGCATACGAGGCCCCCGCTGCGGTGCCGGCGGGGTTGTCGGCAGAGCCGTCCGTCATGGCGATTGCACTCCTGAATTGAAAGACCAGCGATGGAAAACCATCATTACGCTACCCGAGCAGGCACCCCGCGCGGATATCGCCGCCCGGATCCGTCCGGCGCCGGTCCCGCTCCGGGCGGCGTCGGCGGTCACGGCCGCATGATGGCGCTGACGTTGTCGTTGGTGACGCTCAGCGGATCAACCATCTCATCGGCGGCCGCGTTCTTCATCATCGTCTCGAGCACCGCCTTGCCCATCGAGGTCTCGGTGGGCAGCTCGATCGGGTAGTTCCCGTCGAAGCAGGCCGCGCACAGCGCGGAGCGCTCCTGGCCGGTCGCGGCCACCATCTCGTCGATGCCGATGTAACCGAGCGAGTCGGCGCCGATCGCCTGCCGGACGCCCTCGACCATGCCCTCCTCGGACTCCATGCCGTTGGCGATGAGCTCGGCCGGAGAGGCGAAGTCGATGCCGTAGAAGCACGGCCAGCGGACCGGCGAGGACGCGATGCGCACGTGCACCTCGACGGCGCCGGCCTCGCGCAGCATGCGGATCAGGGCGCGCTGGGTGTTGCCGCGGACGATTGAGTCGTCGACCACCACCAGGCGTTTGCCGCGGATCACCTCGCGCAGCGGATTGAGCTTGAGCCGGATGCCGAGCTGCCGGATGGTCTGGCTGGGCTGGATGAAGGTGCGGCCCACATAGGCGTTCTTCATCAGGCCCTGCCCGTACGGGATTCCGGACTCCTGCGCGAAGCCGACGGCGGCGGGGGCGCCGGATTCGGGAACCGGGATCACCAGATCGCCCTCGGCAGGCTGTTCGCGGGCCAGCCGCCGGCCGATCTCCACCCGGGTCGAATGCACCGAGCGGCCGTTGATGACGCTGTCCGGCCGGGCCAGGTACACGTACTCGAAGACGCAGCCCCGCGGGGTCGGCTCGGCGAAGCGGCTGCTGCGCACGCCGTCGGCGTCGATCGCCAGGAGCTCACCGGGTTCGATGTCGCGGACGAAGGAGGCGCCGACGATGTCGAGGGCCGCGGTCTCCGAGGCCACCACCCAGCCGCGGTCGAGCCGGCCGAGGGAGAGCGGCCGGACACCGTGCGGGTCGCGCGCGGCGTACAGGGTGTTCTCGTCCTGGAAGGTCAGGCAGAAGGCGCCGCGCAGCGAGGGCAGCAGTTCCAGCGCCGCCTGCTCGAGGGTCTTGTCGGCGGCCTCGTAGGCCAGCAGCGCGCCCACCACGTCGGAGTCGGAGGTGGCGGCTTCGGAGCTGCCGTAGATGCCGAGCTGCCGGGCGCGGTCGGCGAGGTCGGCGGTGTTCACCAGGTTGCCGTTGTGGCCCAGCGCGACGCCGTTGCCGGCGGCGGTGTGACGGAAGATCGGCTGGGAGTTCTCCCAGGTGGTGGAGCCGGTGGTGGAGTACCGGCAGTGTCCGACGGCGACGTGCCCGACCATCGAGGCCAGCGTCTGCTCGTCGAAGACCTGGCTCACCAGTCCGAGATCCTTGAACACCAGCACCTGGCGGCCGTCGCCCACCGAGATGCCGGCGGCCTCCTGGCCGCGATGCTGCAGCGCGTAGAGGCCGTAATAGGCGAGCTTGGCGACGTCCTCCCCCGGCGCCCAGACGCCGAAGACACCGCATTCTTCGCGAGGTTCGTTTTCGGGTTCGTCGAGGTTCAGCAGGTTGCGGGAGTGAATCGACAGGTCAGTCACCAGGACGCTCCGATTTCGTCGGGCCAGACGGGCGTACCGCCGAGTTTACGGACAGTTCGCGCTGTTGCCTAACCATCGCGGGAAGGTGTGATGCGGGCGATGGGCAGCAGCGCCCCGATGTCGGCCGCGCGGTGGCCCGAAACGCTGACCCGATGATCGTCGATCGCCTGGTCCAGATCGAGTAGGCCGGTGGCCAGCAGCAGCCAGGTCCGCGGATCGGTCTCCACCACGTTGGGCGGGGTGCCGCGGGTGTGCCGGACCCCTTCGAGGCACTGCACCGCCGCGAACGGCGGCACCCGCACCTCCACCGTCGACCCCGGCGCGTCCCGGGCCAGGGTGCGGACCGTCAGCCGCACCGCGGCCGCCAGTTCCGGACGGGACGGCGCCGGGCGGCTCTCGTCGTGCAGCCAGTCGGCCACCGCCAGCACCGCCGACCGGGTCTGCGCCGGATCGATCGTCTTACGGGTCACCACGATCGACGATTCTAAAGCGCCCGCAGCCGCGCCCGACACTTAAGGTTGGGGCGTGACCCGCACAGCAGACCTGCACACCCACACCAGTTTCTCGGACGGCACCGATTCGGTGCCCGAGCTGCTGGCGGCCGCACAGGCCGCCGGGCTGACCACCGTCGGGCTCACCGACCACGACACCGCGGCCGGTTGGGCGGTGGCCCGCGACGCGGTGCCGGCCGGGCTGCGGGTGCTGCCGGGCACCGAGTTCTCCACCAAGCATCCGGCGCCGGACGGCGAACTGGTGTCGGTGCACCTGCTCGGCTACCTGTTCGACGAGCACGATCCGGCGATCACCGCGGAATGGCAGAGGATGCGCGACGAGCGGGCCGGTCGCGGACAGCGGATCGTCGAGAACCTGATCGCCGGCGGCTATCCGATCACCCTGCAACGGGTGCGTGAGCTGGCCGGGCCGAGCGCCATCGCCCGGCCGCACATCGCGCGGGCGCTCATGGAGGCCGGTGCGGTGACCTCGGTCGGCGAGGCCTTCGAGGAACTGCTCGACGAGAACGGGCCGTTCTATGCGGCCCTGCGCTCGACCTCGCTGCGCGAGGGGATCGAGATGGTGTCCGCCGCCGGCGGCGTACCGGTGATCGCCCATCCGCGGGCCCGCCAGGCGGCCGCCGTGCTGACCGCCGAGGTGATCGCCTCCCTGGTCCCGCTGGGTTTGCGCGGTCTGGAGGTGGACCACCCCGATCACGACCAGGCCGCGCGCGCCGAACTGCGCGGCATCGCCGCCGAGCTGGGTCTGCTGACCACCGGTTCGAGCGACTATCACGGCGCCAACAAGACGCTGCGGATCGGCCAGGAGCGCACCGCCGACGAGGTGGTCGAGCAGATCATCGAACTCGGCGTCACCGCACCGATCAGCCGCTGACCGCACTCGGCGCGGCCGGGTCCTCAGCCTCTTCCGGCGGTTGACCCCCTATTTTTCCGACGGTTGTCCCCCTTTTTTTCCGACGGTTGTCCCCCCTTTTTTCCGACGGTTGTCGACTGTGTGTCGGCCGTGCGCCTGCTGAGCGCCCCGGATCTTCCCTACCATCGAGGCATGGGCGAGAACGTGCGCCGTCAGCAGTTCACCGGAGCGGACCGGGTCCGCTTCCGCGAGCGCCTCGCGCGCGGCACCGAGGCGATCGCCCGGATGCTGGCCGACGGGCTGTTCACCGATCAGGGCCGGCCGCCCGAGCCGCTGCTCGGGATGGAGGTGGAGCTCAACCTGATCGACGGGGCCGCCAATCCGGCGATGGCCAATGCGGCGGTCCTCGAGGCGATCGCCGATCCGGACTATCAGACCGAACTCGGCCAGTTCAACATCGAGATCAACGTCTCCCCGCGGCCGTTCGTCGGCGGCGACACCGTCACACTCGAGGAGGCGCTGCGCCGCTCGCTCAACCAGGCCGAGGCCGCGGCGGCGGGCACCGGCAATCATCTGGTGATGGTGGGCATGCTGCCGACGCTGCGCACCAGCCACTTCGCCCACCACTGGATCTCGGCGAACCCGCGCTACGACCTGCTCAACGAGCAGATATTCGCCGCCCGCGGGGAGGACATCGAACTCGACATCCTCGGTGTGCCGCTGACCGAGCACGCCCCGGCCGAACGGCTGCACACCACCACCGACTCGATCCTCCCGGAGGCGGCGTGCACCTCGCTGCAACTGCACCTGCGGGTGGCTCCGGAGGACTTCGCCGATCATTGGAACGCCGCCCAGGCGATCGCCGGGGTGCAGGTGGCCATCGCCGGGAACTCGCCGTTCCTGGCCGGGAAGGCGCTCTGGCACGAGACCCGTATCCCGGTCTTCGAGCAGGCCACCGACACCCGGCCGCTGGAGCTGAAGAATCAGGGGGTGCGGCCGCGGGTGTGGTTCGGCGAACGCTGGATCACCAGTATCTTCGACCTCTTCGAGGAGAACACCCGCTACTTTCCGGCCCTGCTGCCGGTCTCCTCCGAGACCGACCCGCTCAGCGTCCTCGACGACGGTGAGATCCCGGCTCTCGACGAGCTGCGGCTGCACAACGGCACCGTGTACCGGTGGAACCGGCCGGTCTATGACGTGGTCGACGGGCGGGCGCATCTGCGGGTGGAGAACCGGGTGCTGCCGGCCGGGCCGAGCGTCGTCGACGTCATGGCCAATGCCGCCTTCTACTACGGCACGGTGCGCGGCCTGGTGGAGGCCGACCGGCCGCTCTGGTCGCAGATGTCCTTCGACGCGGCCCGGGAGAATCTGTCCCTGGGCGCCCGGCACGGTTTCGAGGGCGGCCTGTACTGGCCCGACATCGGCTGGGCGCGCCCCGGGGAGCTGGTGCTGCGCCGGCTGCTCGAGGTCGCCGACCGCGGCCTGACCTCGTACGGGGTGTCCGAGGCCGCCAAGTCCCGGTACCTGGACGTCATCGCCGGGCGGTGCGTGAGCGGGCAGACCGGCGCGGTCTGGCAGCGCCGGGCGGTGGCCGCCCGGGAGGAGGCCGGCGAGTCCCGGGACCGGGCGCTGCACGGCATGCTCACCGACTACGTGACCCTTATGCACGAGGGCGAGCCGGTGCACACCTGGCCGCTGTAGCGGACCTCGCCGGCAATCGGCCGCGCGCCGCCGCCCGATCAGCCGACCAGGCCGCGACCGGTCACCAGCGGCATGTCCAGGGCGGTGAGCAGTCCCGGTTCGGCGGCGACCACCGCGGGCACCGAGTTCACCAGCCGCTGCGCGGTGACGATCATGCCGGAGACGTTGTGGTCGCCGTGGCGGCCGTGGTGGCTGAACTCCACGGTCATCTCCGGCTCGCCGCGGACGATGATCCGGTAGCAGCCGTCGCCCTCGTTCGGCGACGGCCAGTCGGGACACTGCTCGGGGTGAGTGCGGGTGTAGTGCTCGAGCACCACCCGGTCCACACCGCCGACCTGGCCGGCCACCTCGAAGTGCAGGGCGGCCAGCGTGCCCTGCGGGATCTCGCAGGAGACGGTCGAATAGTCGCGGTCGGCGGGCACCTTCTCCACCCGCTCCACCAATTCCCCGTCGAGGTCCACGCCGAGCCCGGCGGCGATCTGGCGGACCACCGACCCCCAGGCGAGCCCGAGCACCCCGGGCGAGGAGAGCACCGCCGGGAAGTCCAGCGGCTGCCCGAAGCCGAAGAGCTGAGACATCACCACCGGCTGGTAGTAGGTCGAGTAGTCGGCGATCTCCTGACAGCGGACCTCGTCGATCTGCTGCGAGAGACTGGTCATCGCCAGCGGCAGCACATCGTTGGCGAAGCCCGGGTCGATGCCGTTCACGTGCAGGGTGGCCCCGCCCGCCGTCGCCGCAGCGGCGATCGGGTCGATCATGGTCTCCGGCAGCAGGCCGTACGGGTACTGCAGGATGACCGGCCCGGACGAGACCACGTTGATGCCGGCCGCCAGAAAGGCGGTGAGGTCGCCGATCGCCTCGACGACCCGATCGTCGGTCATCGCGGTGTGCACGACGGCATCGGGTTTCAGTGCGATCAGGGCGTCGCGGTCACCGGTGGCGATCACCCCGAGGTCCCGGTCGAGGCCGGCCAGCCGGCCCGCGTCCACACCATCCTTGGCCGGATCGGAGACCCACACCCCCACCAGTTCGAGGTCGGGATGCCGATCGATCCCCGCGATGGCGTGCTTGCCGACAGTTCCGGTGGACCATTCCACGACGCGCAGAGTCATACCTGCACACTAGAACACGTTCTAATTGCTGTCTCCGGGATCGACCGGCCCGGGCCGCCCGCCGATCCCGGGACCGCCCGTCCACGGGCGGCCGCCGGGGTAGGTTCGGGGCATGCCCGCCGACCCCGCCCCGATCGCCGTGCGCCTGGGCGCACACCAGATGCGGCTCAAGTGGCATCGAGCGCGCCGGCGCGCCGACGACGTGCCGTTCACGGCCGCACGGATCGCCGAGGGGATGACCGCCGGGGCCAGTGTGGAGGTGGACCTGCGGATCCACCGCGATCGCGGCTTCGCGATCCTGCACGACGATGCGCTGCGCGGGGCCACCGACGGCCGCGGCCGCGTGCACCGGTCCTCGGCCGCCCGGCTGCGGACCCTGCACCTGCGCGACGCCGACGGCGAGCCCACCCGGGCCACCGTCCAGCTGCTCGACGACCTCCCGCCGCTCTTCGCGCGCCGGCCTCCGGCCTCCGGCGCGGTCCTGCAACTGGACTTCAAACAGGATGCCCGGGCCCTCGACGAGGCCGCCGTCGCCGCCTTCGTCGCGGCCACCGAATCCATTGCGCCGCACCTGATCCTCTCGTGCGGCGACGCCCGAGCGGTCCAGGTGCTCACCGACGCGGTGCCGGCCATGGCGGTCGGCTACGACCCGTGTCATCACGGCGCGGCGGACGCAGTGCGGCGATCCGGCGACTTCGCCGGATTCGTGGAGCGGGCCTGCCTGGCCTCGCCGCGGGCGAGCACCGTCTACCTCGAACTGCCGTTGCTGCTCACCGCCGCCGACCGGGGCGTGGACCTGGTGGACGCCTTCGCGCAGCGCGGCCGGCTGGTGGACGCGTACACGCTCGGCGGGCGGGTGAACCACGGCTGGCTGCCGATCGTCGACCGGCTGCTGAGCCTGCGCACCGGCCAGCTCACCACCGACGATGCACAGGGTCTGGCCGAGCTCATCGGATGAGCGGCGGCCGGGCCCGGCGACGGGACGGTCAGACGGCGGTGCCGAAGAGCCGCGGCAGGGTGCCCTCGTGCACCTCGCGCAGTTCGTCCAGAGTGATCGAGAACTGGTCCTGGACCTCGAGCGAATCACTGCCCTGGTCCACCACTCCGATGCGCGTCCACGGCATCCCGCGGGCGCCGAGCATGGCGGTGAAGCGCGACTCCTCGGTGCGCGGCACGGCCACCAGCACCCGGCCCGCCGACTCGGAGAACAGCCAGACGAACGGGTCGGCGTCCTCGGGAAGCAGGATCCGGCAACCGGTCTCGCCGGCTAGCGCCGACTCGGCGGCCGCCTGGATCAGACCGCCCTCGGAGAGGTCGTGCGCCGCCGAGATCAGTCCGTCCCGGGAGGCGGCGACGAGGATCTCGCCGAGCAACTTCTCGTGATCGAGGTCCACCTGCGGCGGCACCCCGCCGAGGTGGTCGTGCTGCACCTGCGCCCAGATCGAGCCGTCGAACTCGTCGCGGGTCTCACCGAGCAGGATCAGCGTCTCCCCCGGCTCGGTGCCGAAACCGGTCGGCACGCGCCGGTCCACGTCGTCGATCACGCCGAGCACGCCGACCACCGGGGTCGGGAGGATCGCGGTGGCGCCGGTCTGGTTGTAGAAGCTCACATTGCCGCCGGTCACCGGGATGCCCAGTTGCGCGCAGCCGTCGGCCAGCCCGCGCACGGCCTGGCTGAACTGCCACATCACCGCCGGGTCCTCCGGCGAACCGAAGTTGAGGCAGTTGGTCACCGCCCGCGGCGACGAACCCGACGAGACCACGTTGCGGTAGGCCTCGGCCAGCGCGAGCTGCGCGCCGCGGTACGGGTCCAGGAAGGTGTAGCGGCCGGAGGCATCGGTGGCGATCGCGATACCGCGGCCGGTCTCCTCGTCGATCCGGATCACTCCGGAGTCGGCGTGCTCGGCGAGCACGGTGTTGCCGCGCACGTATCGGTCGTACTGCTCGGTGATGAACCTGCGGCTGCACAGCGCCGGACTCGCCAGCAGCGAGAGGAAGGTCGCGCGCAGCTCGTCGCCGCCGGCCGGCCGGGCCAGCGCCGCAGTGGTGCCGGCGATGAGCGCATCCTGGCCGTCGGGCCGGGCCACCGGCCGCTCGTAGACCGGGCCCTCGTGGGCCACGGTGCGCGGCGGGACGTCGACGACGGTCTCCCCGTGCCAGTCGATCACCAGGTGCTCGCCGTCGGTCACCTCGCCGATCACCGTGGCCAGCACGTCCCACTTGCGGCAGACCGCCATGAAGGCGTCCACGTCCTTCGGGGCGACGACCGCACACATGCGCTCCTGCGACTCGCTCGAGAGCACCTCGGCGGCGGTCATCCCCTCGGCGCGGGTCGGCACCGCGTCGAGGTCGATGTGCATGCCCCCGTCACCGGCGGCGGCCAGCTCGCTGGTGGCGCAGGACAGTCCGGCGCCGCCGAGATCCTGGATGCCCACGACCAGCTTCTCGCGGTAGAGGTCCAGACAGCACTCGATGAGCACCTTCTCGGTGAACGGGTCGCCCACCTGCACACTCGGCAGCTTCTTGCGCGACGGACCCGCGCTGCCGTCGTCGTCGAAGGTCTCGGAGGCGAGCACCGAGACTCCGCCGATGCCGTCCAGACCGGTGCGCGCACCGAACAGGATGATCTTGTTGCCCGCCCCGGAGGCGAACGCCAGATGCAGGTCCTCGGTGCGCAGCAGACCCGCGCAGAGGGCGTTGACCAGAGGATTGCCCTGGTAGCTCGGGTCGAAGACGGTCTCTCCGCCGATATTCGGCAGGCCCAGTGAGTTGCCGTATCCGCCGACGCCGCGCACCACGCCGTCCACCACGCGCCGGGTGTCGGGGTGATCGGCGGCACCGAAGCGCAGCTGATCCATCACCGCGATCGGCCGCGCGCCCATCGCCATGATGTCGCGGACGATGCCGCCCACACCGGTCGCCGCACCCTGGTAGGGCTCGACGTAGCTCGGGTGGTTGTGCGATTCGACCTTGAAGGTCACCGCCCAGCCGTCGCCCACGTCCACCACACCGGCGTTCTCGCCGATACCGGCCAGCATTCCGGCCCGCATCTCGTCGGTGGTGGTCTCGCCGAAGTAGCGCAGGTGCACCTTGGACGACTTGTAACTGCAGTGCTCGGACCACATCACCGAGTACATCGCCAGTTCGGCGTCGGTGGGACGACGGCCCAGGATCTCGCGGATCCGGGCGTACTCGTCGTCCTTGAGACCGAGCTCGACATAGGGCTGCGGCTGGTCGGGAGTGTCGGCGGCGTGGGAAACGGTATCTACCTGGGCGCTCACACCCGACAGTCTATGTCAGCGCACCCGGTGCCCGTCGCGCGCCGTCGGCGTCCGCGCGGGGTGATCCGGGTCGCTCAGGGCGAGGGCCGACGGTCCCCGTCCGCGCGCCGTCGCGCGCGGATCCGCTCGACCGGATCGTCGTCGACGATGAGGCTGTCGGAGCGGCCGTTCGCCGCATGGTCCTGGGCGACCCGCACCGGGAAGGCCTCGTAGCCGCCGAGTCCTGGATCGATGTCCGGGAAGGAGCCGCGCTTCTGCTTCCGCCGGGCCAGGATCAGCAGCCCCAGCGGGGCGAGGCTCAGCACGATCACGATGAGCGAGACCACGATGATCTCGGCGACGCTGGACGACATGTCCGGAGTATCGCCCAGGCGGCGGATCCGGCGCACCGATTCCGGCCTCACGCGTCCGCCGGATGAATTACAGTCGCCAGGCAACAGCTCTGGGGTTCGGGGGGACCATGACTGATCGGCGCCGCCTTGCGCGCGAACTCTTCCACGCCGGCATCGTCCGGCTCGGCATCACCGTGGACGGCCAGGAGGCCGCGGCGCAGCCCGCGGCGGCGCTCACCGCCTTCCACCGCGCCTGCCGTGCCGATCCGGCGATGGGCGATGCCTGGCTGGGCCGGCTGGCCGCCGGTGACGGTTCCGGCGAGACCCTGCTCGGCCTGTACACCGCCCGCACGACCATCGGCGCCGAGCAGCGGCGGCTGGGACTGCCGCCCGGACTGCTGTGCGGACGCGCGCCCACCGGGATGTTCGTCGACCATCCGGTGGCCGACGCCGATCAGGCGATCGTCGCCTACGCCTGTTCCCTGGTCGCCGGCGGCGACCTGGAATCGGCGCGGTCGGTCTTGGGCGAGGCCGATCCGGAGCTGCCGCTGACCGTCTTCGCGATGGCGACCGTCCTGCTGCGGCAGCGGGACTGGGCGGCGGTGCTGGAGGCGCTGACCGGTGCGGCGCAGTGGCCGGACCCGGTGCTCGCGACCGCTGCCGAACTGCTGGCCGGGACCGCCTGCGTGCAGTCGGGCCTGTTCGACGAGGGCATCCGCCGGCTCGAGCGGGTGCGCAGCGGTCCGCTGACCAATGCCCACGCCCAGGCCTGCTTCACCATCGGGATGACGCTGCGCAGCCGGGGCGACGAGGCCGCCGCCGTCGCCGCCATCGAAGAGGCGTACGCCCTCGATCCCGGTCTCACCGAGGCGGCGAGGGCCCTGGCCGATCCCGGCTACCGGCTGATCGTGGGCGACGAGCCGGCTCCGGAGCCCGGCGGCGGGGAGGCCGACGGCAACGCGGCCGGCGGCCCCGACGAGTCGCTGCTCGCCGAGGTGGAACGCGAACTGGCCGAGCAGGTGGGGCTGTCGGCGGTGAAAGCCCAGGTGGCACGGCTGCAGTCGACGGCGATGCTGGCCCGGGTGCGGGCCGATCGCGGCCTGCGCGCCGGTGAGCGCAGTCTGCACCTGGCGTTCACCGGGCCACCCGGAACGGGCAAGACGACGGTCGCACGGATCGTCGCCAAGCTGTACCGGGCGCTCGGGCTGCTGGCCACCGACACCGTGATCGAGGCGAGCCGCGCCGATCTGGTGGGCACCCATCTGGGCAGTACCGCACCCAAGACTCACGCGGTGATCGATGCCGCACTCGACGGGGTGCTGCTGATCGACGAGGCCTACACGCTGATCCAGGAGGGGCTGTCCGGCGGCGACGCCTTCGGCCGTGAGGCCCTCGACACGCTGCTGGCGCGGATGGAGAACGATCGCGGACGGCTGGTGGTGATCGTGGCCGGTTACGACGACGAGATCGACCGGCTGCTCGCGGCCAACGAGGGGCTGGCCTCCCGGTTCGCGCGGCGGATCCGGTTCACCTCGTACACCCCGGCCGAGCTGACCCGGATCGCCGAGGCTCTGGCCGATCGCCGCGATGCACGGCTCACCGCGCCGGCCGCCGCCGAACTCGAGGCGGTCTTCACCGAGTTGTACGCGGCCGTGCTTCCCTCCCCGGCGGGCGATCGCCGGGCCACCGACGCGGCCGGCAACGGGCGGCTGGTGCGGAACCTGATCGAGGCCGCCGAGGAAGAGCGCGAGCTGCGGCTGGCCGCCGCCGGCGAGCTGGGCGGACTCTCCGAGGCCGAGCTGATGACGATCACCGCCGCCGATGTCCGGGCGGCCTGCGCCGGGCTGCTGTCGGCCCTGCACGGTGCCGCCTGAAACAAGCGCAACCGCCAGAACTTGGGCGACCTGACCGACCGTAGAGGTCGGTCAGGTCGCCCAAATCATGCGACTTCACGGACGCGCGCCGGTCAGAGCCCCAGATTGCGGAGGATGTCCTCGGCGGTGTGCGCCGGTGTGCCGTCTTCCGGCCGGACCACGATGTCCGCATGGTCAGGACGCTCGTAGGGCGAGTCGATGCCGGTGAAGTCGCGGATCTGACCGGCGCGCGCCTTGGCGTACAGGCCCTTGGGGTCGCGTTCCTCGCACTGCTCGAACGGGGTGTCGAGGAAGACCTCGTAGAACGGCAGCCCCTGCGCCTCGTGGATCTCGCGCGCCCGCTGCCGTTCGGCGGCGAACGGACTGATCAGCGAGACCAGCACCACCGCACCGGAATCGGCGAGCAGGGCCGACACCTCGGCGGTGCGCCGGATGTTCTCGCGCCGGTCGTCGTCGGGGAATCCCAGGTCCGAGTTCAGGCCGTGCCGCAGATTGTCGCCGTCGAGCAGATAGGCGGGCCGCCCCTCGGCCACCAGCCGGCGCTCGAGTTCCACGGCGAGCGAGGACTTCCCCGAGCCGGACAGGCCGGTCATCCAGATGGTCGCACCCCGGTGTGCGCGCTGCTCGCGGGTGACCTTGGTGGTCTGCCACACCACGTCGGTGTCGCGCGCCACCGGACCGGAGATCATGCCGGCGGCCACCGTCGCGTCGGTCTGCTCGTCGATCAGGATGAAGCTGCCGGTCTGCCGGTTACGCCGGTACGAGTCGAAGAGCAGGGTCTGCTGCGCGTGCAGCGACACCCGCCCGATCTCGTTGAGCTCCAGTGCCTTCGCGTTCTCGTCGCGGTGCAGCGTGTTCACGTCGAGCCGGTAGTTCAGCCCGGACACCCTCACCCGGGTCTGCCGGGTGCCGCAGTTGAGGAGGTACGTCGAGCCGGGCTGGAGCCGGGTGCTCTCGGAGAACCAGCACACCATGGCGTCGAGCTCGCGGTCGGCGTGCGGCCGGTTGTTGGGCCGGACGATCATGTCGCCGCGCACGATGTCGATCTCGTCGGCCAGCTCCACCGAAACGGCCATCGAGGCGAAGGCCTCGTCGAGTTCGGCGCCGCCGGGACCCCAGATCCTGCTGATGGTGGTACCGAAGCCGCTGGGCAGCACCACCACCTTGTCGCCGACCGCGAACACGCCGCCGGCCACGGTGCCGGCGTACGAGCGGTGGTCGGAGCCGTCGCTGCGCTGCGGCCGGATCACGTACTGCACCGGGAAGCGCGCGTCGATCAGGTTCCGGTCCGAGGCGATGTACACCTCGTCGAGGTGGTCGAGCAGCGGCCGGCCGGTGTACCAGGGGGTGCGCTCGGAACGCTCGACCACGTTGTCGCCGCGCAGCGCCGAGAGCGGGATGAAGGTCAGATCGGTGACGTTGAGTTTGGCGGCGAAGGCCTCGAACTCCTCGCGGATCTGCGTGAAGCGCTCCTCGGAGAAGTCCACCAGATCCATCTTGTTGACGCAGATCGTCAGGTGCGGGATCCCCAGCAGCGAGGAGAGGAAGGCGTGCCTGCGGGTCTGCTCGAGCACCCCCTTGCGGGCGTCGACCAGGATGATCGCCAGGTCGGCGGTGGACGCCCCGGTCACCATGTTGCGGGTGTACTGCACGTGCCCGGGCGAGTCCGCGATGATGAACTTGCGGGTGGGGGTGGAGAAGTACCGGTAGGCGACGTCGATCGTGATGCCCTGCTCGCGCTCGGCGCGCAGACCGTCGGTGAGCAGCGAGAGGTCCGCGAACTCGTCACCGCGGCCGGCGCTGGTGCGTTCGATCGCCTCGAGCTGGTCGGTGAAGATCGACTTGGAGTCGAACAGCAGCCGCCCGATCAGCGTCGACTTGCCGTCGTCGACGCTGCCGGCGGTGGCGATGCGCAGCATTTCTCCGCTCATCAGAAGTAGCCCTCCTTCTTGCGGTCTTCCATGCCGGCCTCGGAGATCCGGTCGTCGGCGCGGGTGGCGCCGCGTTCGGTGACCCGGGTGGACGAGACCTCCTCGATCACCTTCTCCGGCGTGTCTGCGTCGCTCTCCACGCAGCCGGTGCAGGTGGCATCGCCGACGGTGCGGAAGCGCACCCGTTCGGTGTGCGAGGTCTCGCCCGGGTAGGTCTCGAGGAACCGGGTCTTGGCCAGCAGCATGCCGTCGCGCGGGACCACCTCGCGCTCGTGCGCGTAGTAGATGGGCGGCAGCTCGATGTTCTCGCGGGCGATGTACTGCCAGATGTCCAGCTCGGTCCAGTTGCTGAGCGGGAAGACCCGGATGTGCTCGCCCTTGTGGTGGCGGCCGTTGTAGAGGTTCCACAGCTCGGGACGCTGGTTGCGCGGATCCCAGGCGCCGAAGGAGTCCCGGAAGCTGAAGACGCGCTCTTTGGCGCGGGCCTTCTCCTCATCGCGCCGGGCCCCGCCGAAGACCGCGTCGAAGCGGTTCTCGGTGATGCCGCGCAGCAGCGCCGCCGTCTGCAGGCGATTGCGGGAGGCGCCCGGTCCGGTCTGCTCGACCACCCGGCCGGCGTCGATGTCGTCCTGCACGGACGAGACCAGCAGGGTCGCACCGGTCTGCGCCACCACCCGGTCCCGGTACTCGATGACCTCGTCGAAGTTGTGGCCGGTGTCGACGTGCATCAGTGGAAACGGCATGGGCGCCGGCCAGAACGCCTTGCGCGCCAGGTGGAACATGACCACCGAGTCCTTGCCGCCGGAGAAGAGCATGCCGGGCCGCTCGAAGGTGGCCGCCACCTCGCGGAAGATGTGCACCGACTCGGCTTCGAGAGCATCCAGATTCGACAACTCGTAGCCGCTCGCGGCTCTGCCGTCAGACATACCCGGCCTTCCGTGATGTGGGCGTGAGAAAACTGCCTAAACGCTAACCCACCGCACCGGCGCCGACCGCACTCAGCGCCGATCACGGCGTGCCCGCGATCATGTGCCGCCGCTCACCGTTGCCGCAGGCACCCGGCAGTCCTAGAATTTGAATGAGTTGAAGTAGTTTTTATTTGAGAGGACCCGCGACCATGGCCGACATCGAACTGGACGTCCGGGAGATCCCCAAGCCGCAGCGGCACTCGACGATCTTCACCGCCTTCGACGGGCTGCCGGTGGGCGCCGCCCTGATCCTGACCAACGACCACTATCCACAGCATCTGCAGGACGAGTTCGCGGCCACCCGGGCCGGAGCCTACGACTGGCGGCCGCTGGTCCGCGATCACCAGGACTACCGGATCCGCATCGGCAAGACCGCCGAGGTCGAGCCGGCCGCACCCGACGGCCCGCCGGCGGACAACCCGGCCGCGGCGCCGGACTCGGCGCAACAGCTCCTGGCCGACGACTGAGCCCCGGGCGGAAGGCGGATCCATGACCTACGTCATCAGCCAGCCGTGCGTGGACGTGATGGACCGCGCCTGCGTGGAGGAGTGCCCGGTCGACTGCATCTACGAGGGGCGGCGCAGCCTGTACATCCACCCCGACGAGTGCGTGGACTGCGGCGCCTGCGAACCGGTCTGCCCGGTGGAGGCGATCTTCTACGAGGACGATCTGCCCGACGAATGGGCGGCCTACCAGACCGACAACGCCGACTTCTTCGCACTGAACCTCCCCGGACGGGACGGGCCGCTGGGTTCACCCGGCGGTGCGGCCAAGCTCGGCCCGCTGCCGGTCGATGCACCCCTGGTCGCCTCCCTCGAACCGCAGGAGACGCCGTCGGACTGACGGACCGCTCGACCCAGATCTACCAACCAAGCACTTGCTAGGTTAGAGTCGAAGGCATGAGTGAAGCCGTCATTCCCCCGCCGCTGGGCCCGGACGATCTGACACCGGATTCGACGCCGATCGCCTACGAGACGGGCGGTCCCGACGGGGCCGTCGCCTACGTGACCCTCAACCGGCCCGACTTCCGCAACGCCCAGAACTCGGTGATGACGTATTCCCTCGACGCCGCCTACCGCAAAGCGGTCGACGACCCCGCGGTGAAGGTGATCGTGCTGCGGGCCGAGGGCAAGCACTTCTCGGCCGGCCACGACATCGGCACCCCCGAGCGCGACTTCAACACCCACTACGAGAACACCGCGACGCTGCACTGGGATCACACCCGCGCCGACGGCGCCCCGCTGGACAGCAGTCAGCGTCTGGCCCGCGAGATCGAGGTGTACCTGGGCATGTGCCGCCGCTGGCGGGACATCCCCAAACCGGTCATCGCCCAGGTGCACGGCGCCTGCATCGCCGGCGGGCTGATGCTCGCCTGGTCGGCCGACTTCATCGTCGCCTCCGAGGACGCCTTCTTCTCCGATCCGGTTGCCCGGATGGGCATTCCGGGCGTGGAGTACTTCGCCCACGCGTACGTCCTGGGCGCCCGGCGCGCCAAGGAGATCCTGTTCACCGGGCAGCGCTTCACCGCCGCCCAGGCCCTCGACTGGGGCATGGTCAATCACGTGGTTCCGCGCGATCAGCTCGGCGCCAAGGTCGACGAGCTGTGCGCCCAGATGGTCGAGATGCCGATGCAGGGGCTCTTCCTGAGCAAGAAGGCCGTCAACATCTGCGAGGACCAGATGGGCATGCGCACAGCCATGGACTCGGTGTTCGGCTGGCACCACTTCGCTCACGCCGCGAACGACGCCGACACGGGCGATTCCCTCGGCGGCATGGACGCCAAGTCGATGAAGGCTGCCGGCGCCAAGGGAGGCCAGTGATGGATCTGCTGTTCGACGACGCCGCACAGGCCTTCCGCGCGGAGGTACGCGCCTGGCTGGCCGAGCACGTGCCGGACGGGCCGCTGCCCTCGATGGACACCGCCGAGGGCTTCGAAGCGCACCGCGCCTGGGAGGCCGAGATGGCCGCCGACTCGATGTCGGTGGTCAGCTGGCCCACCGAGTTCGGCGGCCGGAACGAGCCGCTGCTGCACTGGCTGATCTTCGAGGAGGAGTACTACCGGGCCGGCGCCCCCGGCAGGGTGAGCCAGAACGGCATCTTCCTGCTCGCACCGACCCTCTTCGACCACGCTCACCCCGATCAGCTCGCCCGGATCATGCCGCGCATGGCCCGCGCCGACGACATCTGGGGACAGGCCTGGAGCGAGCCGGAGGCCGGCAGCGATCTGGCCTCACTGCGGTCGACCGCCACCCGCACCGAGGGCGGCTGGCTGCTCAACGGCCAGAAGACGTGGAGCTCGCGATCGAGCTTCGCGGACATGGGATTCGGGCTCTTCCGCACCGACCCGGAGGCGCCCACCGCCGGGAGCGAAGCGAGCGGGGTCAAGCGCAGCCGCCACCGCGGCATCACCTATTTCATGTTCGACCTGCGCGCCCCCGGGGTCACCGTCCGGCCGATCGCCCAGCTCGACGGAGAGCCGGGCTTCGCCGAGCTCTTCCTCGAGGACGTCTTCGTTCCCGACGACCCGGCCGACCCGGGCGCCTCCGGGGTGATCGGCGACGTCGGCAACGGCTGGAAGGTGGCGATGAGTACGGCGGCCAACGAGCGCGGACTGTCGTTGCGCTCGCCCGGCCGGTTCCTCGCCGCCACCGACAGGCTGCTCGCCCTCTGGCGCGAGCGCCGGGATCAGGTGCCGTCGACGGCGGCCACCGACCGGGGCGTGGCCGACGCCTGGATCGGCTCGCGCGCCTACGAGCTGTCCACCTATCAGACCGTGAGCCGGCTGGCCCGTGGCGGACAGCTGGGCATGGAGTCGTCGATCAACAAGGTCTTCTGGTCGCAGTGGGACATCGCCGCCCACGAGACGGCGCTCGATCTGCAGGGCGCCGACGCCGAACTCGACGACCCGTGGACCAGCGGCTACCTCTTCTCGCTGTCCGGCCCGATCTACGCCGGCACCAACGAGATTCAGCGCAATGTGATCGCCGAGCGGCTGCTCGGCCTGCCCCGTGGAGACCGGTGAGACATGGATTTTCTGCTCGATGACATGCACACCGATCTGGCGCAGACCTGCGCCACGATCACCGAGCGGGCCGGCGGCCCGGAACTGGCCCGCTCCTGGGCCGAGGGCGAACGCGAGCCCGCACTGGCGGTGTACCGGCAGCTCGCCGAATCCGGCATCACCGGACTGGTGGTGAGCGAGGACCACGGCGGCAGCGGCGCCGGGGCCACCGAGATGGTGGTGGCCGCCGAGCAACTGGGCCGCGCCTGCCTGCCCGGCCCGGTGGCCGAGACCGTCGCGGTGGTGCCCACGGCCCTCGTCGCGGCCGGCGCCTCAGCGGCACTGACTGAGCTCCTGGCCGGCACCGCTCCGGCCACCTGCGCACTGGCGCCGGTCACTCCGCGCGCCGCCGACACCGAGGACTCCGCCGTCTACCTGATCGCCGACGGCGCCGTCTGGACCGGGACGCCCGGCGAGACCGCCCGCACGGTCGATCCGTCGCGCAGCGTGGCCGACGTGACCGCCGGAACACAGCTGGGCACCGGGGTGGACCTGGAGTCCGCCCTGGATCTGGGCGCTCTGGCCACCGCCGCGCAGCTGCTCGGTCTGGGGTCGGTGATGCTCGAGTTGGCCGCCGACTACGCCAAGAACCGCACCCAGTTCGGCCGGGCTATCGGCTCGTTCCAGGCCGTCAAGCATCACCTGGCCGACGTGGCGATCGCCGTCGAGATGGCCCGCCCGCTGGTGTGGGGGGCGGCCCTCGGACTCGACGGGCTGGTCCCCGACGGTACGCCGGTGCGTCTGGACGTGAGCGCCGCCAAGGTGGCCGCCGGCGATGCCGCCTATCTGGCGGCCCGGCGCAGTCTGCAGGTGCTCGGCGCCATCGGCTACACCGCCGAGCACGACCTCTCGCTGTATCTGACCAAGACCCGCGCACTGCTGACCGCGTGGGGTACCCCGGCCTGGCACCGCCGGCGAATTCTGGAGGCGCTGTGAGTACTGCTGGAGCGCAGTCGTCGGCGGCGATCGGCGCTGACGACCGTGCGGCACTGGCCGATTCGATCCGCGACGTGCTGCGCCGGCAATCCGATCCGGCCGCCGTGCGGGCCGCCGGCACCGTCGCCGGCCGGCTCGACCGCGCCCTCTGGCAGACGCTCTGCGAGCAGGTCGGGGTGGCGGCCCTGGCCGTACCCGAGGCCTACGACGGCGCCGGAGCGAGCTTTGCCGAGACCGCACTGGCCGTCGAGGCGCTGGGCGAGACCCTCGCGCCGGTCCCGGTCTTCTCGTCGGCCGTGCTGGCGGTGGGCGCCGTGCTGCTCTCGGGCGACGAGGATGCCTGCCGCCGGCTCCTGCCGGGGCTGGCCTCGGGCGAGACGATCGGCAGCGTGTGCTGGGCCGGCGCGGCCGGCTGGGACACGCCGGGGGTGACCGCCGAGGCCGGATTGCTCAGCGGCACCGCCGAGTATGTGATCGACGGCGAGTCCGCCGACGTCTTCCTGGTGCTGGCCGGACCGGACCGGATCACCCTGCACGAGGTGGCGGCCGACGCCCCCGGTGTCACGGTGACCCCGCTGCCGGTGCTCGATCCCACCCGCCCGCTGGCCCGGGTGCAGTTCGATCAGACTCCGGCACAGGCGGTCGCCAGCGCTCCCGGCCTGGCCGGCCGGCTGCGCACCCTGGCCTGGGCGCTGCTCTCGGCCGAGCAGACCGGCGGGGCCGCCCGCGCCCTGGAACTGACCACCGCCTACACGAAGGCGCGCAAGCAGTTCGGGCGCGAGCTGGCCTCGTTCCAGGCGCTCAAGCATGCGATGGCCGACATGTACGTCACGGTCGAGGCGATGCGCTCGCTGTCGGCGGCGGCGGTGGCCGCGGTGGTCTCCGCGGCCCCGGATGCCGACGAGCTGGCGGCGGCCGCCCACGTCTACTGCTCCGAGGGGTATTCGCAGGTGGCCGGTCAGGCGATCCAGCTGCACGGCGGCATCGGCATCACCTGGGAGCACGACATCGGGCTGTTCTTCAAACGCGCCCGCGCCGACGCCCTGCTCTTCGGCGCCCCGCACAGCGCCGTCGACCTGCTCGAACTCTGACCCGTCCCGGGCCGCCGGGCGCACTGTCGCACCCTCGTTGCGGGAGCCGTCAGTCGACGCCGAGGATCAGCAGGATCAGCAGCGCCGCGTTGAGGACGACGATCACCACCGCCGACAGCGCGGAGGCGCCGCGCAGCAGCCGGCCGTCCGCATAGTCGCCCATCCGGCGGCGATCGGCGGTGTAGCGGCGCAACGGGATGAGGGCGAACGGGATACCGAAGCTCAGCACCGCCTGCGAGATCACCAGCGCCAGGGTCGGGTCCACGCCGCAGGCCAGGATCACCACCGCCGGGATCAGGGTGACCGATCGGCGCACCACCATCGGGATCCGCTTGCGCAGCAGGCCGGCCATGATCGCGCCGCCGGCATAGGCGCCCACCGAGGTGGAGGCGATACCCGAGGCCAGCAGGCCGAGCGCGAACAGCGCAGCCACCACCGGGCCGAGCGCATCGGAGACGGCGGCGTGCGCCCCTTCGATGCTGTCGGTGCCGTCCCGGCCGTACAGGCTCACCGCGGCGAGCACCAGGAGCGCGATGTTCACGGTGCCGGCGATCACCAGCGCCACCACCACGTCGACGCGGGTGGCGCGCAGCAGGGCGGAGATGCGGCCGCGATCACCGCGCGCCGCCTCGTCGTCGGTGCCGTGCCGGTCGATCACCAGGGAGGAATGCAGATAGATGGCGTGCGGCATCACCGTCGCACCGAGCATCGACGCCGCGAGCAGCACCGTCTCGGTGCCCTGCAGCCGCGGCACCATTCCGTTGAGCAGTCCGCCCACCTCCGGCGGATTGACCAGCAGGCCCGCCAGGAAGCCGATCACGATCACCGCGAGCAGCCCGACGATGATGGTCTCGAACTGCCGTTGCCGGCGTTTGGTGGCCGTCGCCAGCAGGGCCATCGAGACCAGGCCGACGATCACGCCGCCGAGCGGCAGTGGGAGCCCGAAGAGCAGGTTCAGGGCCACGGCCCCGCCGATCACCTCGGCCAGATCGGTGGCGGCGGCCACCACCTCGGCCTGACCCCAGAACGCGAGCCGCGAGCGCCTGCCCAGCGAGTCGCCCAGCGTCTGCGGCAGCGTCCGGCCGGTGACCACGCCGAGCTTGGCGGCCTGGTACTGAATCAGCACCGCCATCACGTTCGCCACCAGCAGCACCCACACCAGCAGGTAGCCGTAGGTGGCTCCGGCGGTGATGTTGGCCGCCACGTTGCCCGGATCCACATAGGCGATCGCCGCGACGAAGGCCGGTCCGAGCAGGCCGACGACCCGCGCCTGGGACGCCGGATTCCGCTGCTGCACGCTCACCCGATTCAGGGTAGGCGATAGCGAGGTTTCGGTCTACCGAAACTTTATGAGTTCAGTCACCGAATGCGGAGCGGACGTCGTCGACGGTGAGTCCGTACTCCTCGAGGCTGTAGGTGTGCCGCGGGCGCCGGTCGCCGGAGCGGCTCTGTTCGTCCAGGGCGGTCATCGCGGCCCGCGCCGGTCCCGAGATCTCGGTGCCGAGGGCGGCGTAGATCCGCTCGAGCACCGCGAACGGGTCGGCGCGCAGTTCGTCGAAGTGCACGTCGACGAACTGAGCGGGATCGCGCCGGGCGCGCGCCTGCGAGAACTGGCGCAGACCCCGCGACCACAGTTCGAGCTGGTTGCGGCCGATCTGAGCCCCGGTGAACACCGTCGAGTAGCCGTCGGTGGCATGCGCGGCCAGTGAGCACATCGATCCGATGATGGTCTCCGGCGCCCGGTGGGTCTGGATGATCAGCGCATCCGGATACACCTGCAGCAGCGCATCGAGCGCGAACAGGTGGCTGGGATTCTTGAGCACCCACCGCCGGCCGGCGTCGTTGCGGCCGATCAGCTGCAGGTTCTTCTTGTGCCGGGCGTAGGCCGGTGTCCAGTCCTGCCCGGAGAGCCACTGCGAGTACCGCGGCAGATGGGCGAGCGACTCGTAGGAGATGGACATGATCGACTGCCGCAGCAGTTGCCAGCACTCCTCCACCTCCCCGGCGTCCATGTAGTGCAGGCCCATGAACTCGGGGTTCTGCACGTGATGCTGGGCCAGCCCCTCCTGGATCTGCCGGTAGACGGGGTTCTCGTCCCAGGTCTCGCGCGGCGGCCGCGGCTGCGGGAACTCGGTGAGCCACATCTCGAGTCCCTGGTGAGCGGGGTCGGCGGCGAGCAGCCGGTGCAGGGCGGTGGTGCCGGTGCGGGGCAGACCGGTGACGAACACCGGCCGGGTGATCGGGACCTCGGCGTATCCGGGGTCGGCCTTCCAGCCGGCCTCGCTGAGCAGCCGGGCGATGAGCGCTCCCTTGAGGAAGTACCGGAACATCTTGCTGCCCAGCTCGGTCAGGCCCGCGTCCTCCCGGTACGAGGCGAGCAGCTCCTCCAGGGCCGGCAGGTAGTCGTCGTCGCCGAAGTCGTCGAGGCCCACGGTGCGCGCCGCGGAGGCGTGCAGATCGTCGACGGTGCCCACCACGGTGGCGGTGCGATCGGGGTCAGTCATGGTATTCACCGCAATTCACGTCGAGGGTGTGCCCGGTGATCGCCCGGGCCAGTGGCGAACCGAGGAAGACCACCGCATCGGCGATCTCGTCGGGTTCGGGCAGCCGTTTCAGGTCGCTGCGGGCCGCGGTCTGCTCGTAGACCTGTTCGGCGGTGATGCCGTACTTCGCGGCGACCTCACCGAAGTACCACTTGAGCTGGTCGTCCCAGATGTAGCCGGGGGCGACGCTGTTGATCCGGATCCCCTTCTCCCCCAGCTCCGTCGCCAGCGTCTGCGACATCGCCAGCAGCGCGCTCTTGGCCAGCTTGTAGCTGCCGTAGCGCGGCTCCGAGTGCCGGATGACCATCGAGTTGATGTTCACCACGGACCCCGCGGTCGCGCTGAGCGACTCGGTGAAGGCCTTGATCACCCGGAGGGTGCCCAGCACAGTGAGTTCGACGCTGTCGCTGATCTGCTGGAAGTCGGTGCGCGCCAGGGGCTTCATCGACGGCATGGCGAAGGCGTTGTTCACCAGCACGTCCACCCGGCCGTAGGCCTCCCGGGTCGCGTCGACCAGCGCATCCACGGCGTCATCGTCGGTGATGTCGGTGGGCACCGCCAACGCCGGGGCGCCGGTCTCGCGCACCTGATCGGCGATCTCCTCGAGCCGACCCGCGGTGCGGGCGGCGAGCACCACACTCGCCCCGGCCGCGGCCGCGCGCAGGCAGATCGACCGGCCCAGGCCGGGGCCCACACCGGAGACCACCACCACTTTGCCGGTCAGCAGACCGGTCGGGGTCACATCCGTCATTCATGCCTCCTGCTCATTGCGTCCCCCGGGCGGTGCGGCGGCTCGGTGTCAGCCGAGCATGCGCGACGCGAAGCCGCGCTGGCGGGCGGCGATGCGCTCGGCCCAGCCCGCCGGGTCGATCCGGTTGTGGTCGTAGAACGGCAGATGCGCGGCCACGTCGCCCGCATCGATCACCGAGATACTCGGCGCCAGGGCCTCACCGAGCACCTCGTCCACGCGCTGCCAGCGGAACTGCATGATGCCGCGGCGGCGCCCGGTGGTCTCGATCCAGTTGGCCACGCCCGGGTGCTCGTGGGCTATCACCATCCGGATCACGCCGTCCGGATCCACTTGCGCCTGAACCGAGTTCAGACTCGTCTGGTGGTGCTGATAGTCGAGCGAGATGTACCAGAGGCTGCCGAGCTGGAAGCCCTGATAGACACGCGGGCCGGGGTCGGCGGCGCCGGCGCCGGGATGCACGGGCACCTCGATCAGCAGGGCCTGTCCGGCCTCGAGCCGATAGTGCCCCACCGACGAGTACTGGGTGGACAGTCCGCCGGGGGTGCGCCGCGGCAGCGTGAGGGTGTTGACCGGCTCGTCGTAGTAGAACCACTTCGGGAAGTTGAACCAGGTGTTGATCCGGCTCAGCAGCAGTTTCCCGGCGATGTCGAAGGTGCGGGCGGCGCGGGCCGCGGTCAGCGGCTCCGGCGCGGTGCCGGCGGTGTCGACCCGCTCGATGGTGATCGACCCCTTCTGCTCGCCCTGCCAGTCTGCGTAGACCTCGCGGACGGCGAGCATGGAGGCACCCTCGCCGAGCACCACGTAGCCGGCCGGCGGATCGGCCAGCGGCGGACCGAAGGTCAGCTCGAAGCTCCCGTCCGGGCCGAGATCGATGCGCCTGTCGTCGAAGGCGTCGTCGCCGCCCGGAACGTCGGTGGGCGTGTAGTCGCCGCGCAGTACCTGAAAGCTCAGGTCCACGGTGGTGCCGCGGCGCCCGCGGACCCGGTAGGTGCCCTCGGGTTCGACGGTGGCGTGATAGTAGAGGGTGTCCGGATTGTCCAGGCCCATCTTGGTGTACGGACCGGTGGAGGTGACGAAGTGCGGATGGCTCTTGCCGCGGGCCCGGGCCAGTTGCAGGACGGCGGCGATGGAACCGGCGAGATAGTCGTAGCCCTCGGCCAGGTCGGCGTCGGTCTCGATGAAATCGGCTGTGGCGATGAGCTTCTCCGCCTCCGCGACGGCCTTGGTGAAGCCCTCGCTCACCGCCGCGTCGGCAGGCTCGGTGGATGTCCGGTCGGTCACGTCACTGCTCCTTCACATCCCCCGCCTGCTCCGTCGCATCCCCCGGGAAAAGCGCCCTTGAGCGCCTGTACTCGTCATCGGCCGGTCAGAGCCACTGATCGCCACCGTTCCAGGTGATGAAGTTCTGCAGGCTCTCCTGGGCCGGCGTCACCCGCGGGTGCTCGGTGGAGAGATAGCCGCCCCGGTAGAACAGCAGCGGCTTGTCCTGCAGTACGTCGCCGAGGGTCTGCACCCGGCCGACGACGATGTAGTGGTCGCCGCCGTCGAGCACGTTGTCCACCGTGCACTCGACCCAGGTGAGGCAGTGCCGGATCACCGGCAGTCCCAGCGGCGACGGATCCCAGGCGATGCCGGCGAACTTGTCGTCGCCCGGCGCACCGAACTGGGCGCTGACCGACTGCTGCCGGTTGGACAGCACGTTGACGCAGAACGAGCCGCGCTGCTCGATGAGCGGCCAGCTGCGGGAGGTCTTCATGGCGCAGAAGAGCACCAGCGGGGGATCGAGCGAGAGCGCCGCGAACGACTGACAGGCGAAGCCCACCGGGTTCTCGTCGTCACTCAGCGAGGTGATGACGGTGATGCCGGTGCAGAACTGGCCCATCGCCGTGCGCAGCTGCCGCGAATCGAAGTCGGCGGTGCCGTAGGGCGCGTGCGGAGCCATCGCGCTCACCCCCGGAAGCCGATGCTGAAGTCGTGACCCCACAGGCTCACGGCCGTCGACTCCCGGGCGACCCACTCGTCGTCGTCCACCTGCCGGCCCTCGCAGCCGAACTCCACGTCGAAGCCGCCGGGCGTCTTCATGTAGAACGAGAGCATCAGGTCGTTGACGTGCCGTCCCAGGGTGGCCGACATGGGCACCTTGCGCCGCAGCGCGCGGTCGTGGCAGAGGCCGACGTCGTCGGTCTGTTCCACCTCGACCATCAGGTGCACGATGCCGGTGCCGTTGGAGAACGGCGAGAATGCCAGCGAGTGGTGCCGCGGGTTGCACCCGAAGAAACGCAGCCAGGCCGGCTCGTCACCCTCCTCCCGGCCGACGACCTGCGGCGGCAGCCGCATGGAGTCGCGCAGCCGGAAGCCGAGCACATCGCGGTAGAAGTGCAGGGCGGCCGCGTCGTCGACGCTGCTGAGCACCACGTGCCCGAGCCCCTGCTCACCGGTGACGAACCGGTGCCCGTACGGGCTGACCACCCGGCGGTGCTGCAGGGCCACTCCACAGAAGCACTCCAGGACGTTGCCGTCCGGATCGGCGAAGACGATCAGCTCGTCCACCGCGCGGTCGGTCTTCTCCTCGGCGGTGCCCTCCCGGAACTCGACGCCGGCAGCGGTGAGCCGGTCCCGGATCTCCTGCAGCCCTGCGGCATCGGCGCATTCCCAGCCCGACGACGCCAGATGGTCACGGTCGGAGGGCACGATCACCAGCCGGGCGGGGAAGTCGTCCATGCGCAGGTACAGCGCACCGGGGGTGGTCCCCTTCCCCTCGATCATGCCCAGGACCTTCAGGCCGTACTCACGCCAGGCGTCGACGTCGGTCGCGTCGATCCGCATGTATCCCAGCGACCGGATCGGGCTCAGATCCTCACTCATCACTTCACTCTCAGGTCTCGTTGTCTCGAACGCCTCTGGTGCTCGGCCGTGCGGGCCGGTCACACCATCGTGTCGCCCACCGGAAGCCCGAACTCGCCGTTGCCGAAGGCCACGTAGGCGCGCTCGGCGTCGTTGGCCGCGTGGACGCGGCCGGCGTGCGCATCCCGCCAGAAGCGCTGCAGCGGGGTGCCGTTCTGGAGGGCGCCGCCGCCGGAGTTCTGGAAGAGGGTGTCGATCGCGGTCACCGCGCGGGCGGTGGCGCGCACCTGGTCGCGGCGGGCGGCCAGCCGCAGCTCCATCGGGATCTCCTCGCCGGCCAGGATGAGGTCGTACTCGTCCTGCAGGTTGCCCTTGAGCTGACGCCAGGCGGCGTCGATCTCACTGGCGGCCTCGGCGATCCGCACCTTGGTGAACGGATCCTCCTTGCTCTTCTCGCCCGCGTAGGCGGCGCGCACGCGCTTGCCCTGGTGCTCCACATGCGCCTCGTAGGCGCCGTAGGCCATGCCGACGATCGGGGTGGAGATGGTGGTGGGATGGACTGTGCCCCACGGCATCTTGTAGACCGGCGCGGTGTTCTTGGCCAGGCCGGGGCTCTCGTACTTGGCCATGGTGGCCATGCTCAGCACCCGGTGCCGGGGCACGAAGACGTCCTTGACGACGAGCGTGTTGGAGCCGGTGCCCTTCAGGCCCACCACATCCCAGCTGAACTTGATGTCGTAGTCGCTGCGCGGCAGCAGGTAGCTGACGAAGTCCACCGGGCGGCCGTCCTTGAAGACCGGGCCGCCGACGAAGGTCCAGTCGGCGATCTCGCAGCCCGAGGAGAAGGCCCAGTTGCCGCTGACCTTGTAACCGCCCTCGACCACCTCGCCCATGCCCATCGGCGCATACGAGGAGGAGATGCGCACCGAGGTGTCCTCGCCCCACACGTCTTCCTGCGCCTGCTGGTCGAACAGCGCCAGGTGCCAGTTGTGCACGCCGACGATGCCGGCGACCCAGCCCACCGAACCGCAGGCGCTGGCCAGCCGGCGCACCGCTTCGTAGAAGGTCACCGGATCCACCTGGTAGCCGCCCCACTGCTCGGGCTGCAGCAACCGGAAGAAGCCGGTCTCGGCGAGCAGCTCGACGACGTCCTCGGGGATACGACCGGCGTCCTCGATCTCCTGTGCACGCTGCTCCAGCTCGGGCAGCAGGGCGCTGACCTTGTCGAGTACCTGCTGTCCGGCCGCACTTCGCTCAGCTGCCATGATCACTCCTGTTCGTCTCGGATTCGACTGTGTCGACACCAATATTAGAACACGTTCTCATTCCAAAGTGGAACATGTTCTAATATTGGGGTACGGACAGCTCACCAGAGCCGGCGAAGCGCCGGATCTGAGCCATACTGAGATCTGTGACACACTCACGATCCGAGCCCTGAGGAGGCGACCGAGGATGACCAGCACCGACATCCGGGAGATCGACACCGGAGCCCCGCCGACCCGATTCGCGCGCGGCTGGCACTGCATCGGACTGATCGACGAGTACACCGACGGCAAGCCCCACTCGGTGAAGATCTTCGGCACCAAGCTGGTGGTCTGGGCCGACACCAAGGGGGAGATCAAGGCCCTCGACGCGTTCTGCCGGCATATGGGCGCCGACCTGGCCGAGGGCAATGTCCGCGGCGACAACGTCGCCTGCCCCTTCCACGGCTGGCAGTGGAACGGCAAGGGCCGCTGCGCCCAGGTCCCCTATGCCAAGCGGCAGCCCAAGCTGGCCAAGACCCGCACCTGGCACACCATGACCCGCAACGGGCAGGTCTTCATCTACAACGACCCGGAGGGCAACCCGCCGCCCGAGGACTGCATCATCCCCGCCCTCGACGAGGTGGGTGCGCAGGGCTGGACCGGCTGGACCTGGAACCGGATGGTCATCGAGGGCGCCAACTGCCGCGAGATCATCGACAACGTGGTGGACATGGCGCACTTCTTCTACGTGCACTACGCGCTGCCCACCTACTTCAAGAACGTCTTCGAGGGCGAGACCGCCGCCCAGTACATGAACAGCAACGGCCGTCCGGACGTGGCGATCATGTCGTCGTACGGCGACAGCCGGCTCGAATCGATCGCGGCGTACTACGGCCCCTCGTACATGCTCAACCCGATGGTGCAGTACTACGGCGAGTACGCGGTGGAGACCATCCTGACCAACTGCCACTACCCGATCGACGCGAACAGCTTCGTACTGATGTACGGCGTGATGGCCAAGATCCCGGAGGGCCTCACCGACGAGCAGGGCGCCAAGATGGCCAAGAAGATCAGCGAGGGCATCGAGGTCGGCTTCCTGCAGGATGTGGAGATCTGGAAGCACAAGACCCGCATCGACAATCCGCTGCTGGTCGAGGAGGACGGCCCGGTCTATCAGCTGCGCCGCTGGTACGAGCAGTTCTATGTGGACGCCGAGGACGTGACCGAGGAGATGACCGGCCGCTTCGAGTACGAGATCGACACCTCCAAGGCGCTCGAGACCTGGGATGTGGAGATCCAGGAGAATCTGCGGATCCAGGCCGAGGAGGCCGCCGCGGAGGACGCCCGCAAGGCCGCCGCTCAGTCCGGCGAGAACGCCTCGGTCTAGGACCGGCGCGTCATGACCACCGCAGCCGAGCAGCCGTCCGGCTGGGCCAAGGCCCCGGACTACAGCGCCGACCCCGAGCGGCTGGCCGCCATCGCGGCGGCCACCGCCCGGGACAAACAGCACTATCTGCGCGGTGGCATGACCCCGATCGAGTGCCGGTCCTGTCATGCGTGCGTGATGGTGAAGAAGACCAGCCCGCACCACACCAGCGTGCAGTGGAACGACGACGCCCTGGACCGGTGCAACGAGATCAAGCAGATCCGTGCCGAGGGCGGCAATTCGGCGCTGCTGCCGACCTGCCCGCGGCTCTCGGCGAGCATCGACCACGGGGTGGCCGAGGGCATCATCGCCAAGGAGTCGCCGGACACCGATCCGGACGGCTACTGGTGACCGGACTGTCCGGACACTGATACCCGGGCGGGCGCGCCCGCCGGCACCGGCGGGCGCAGCAGGGTTCCGCCGGTCACCCCGCGCCAGGTGCGCAGCGCTACCAGGGACCAGATCGCCAGCAGTGCCGCGAATCCGGCCCCCGCGCTGACGGCGAAGATCATCGATCCCTCCACCGCGGCCAGACCGGCCGAGCCGGTGACGAAGGTGCCCACCGGGAAGGTGAACGACCACCAGGACAGCCCGAAGGGCAGTCCGCGGCGCACGGCCGCCGCGGTGAGTGCGAGGGCGCAGCCGATCCAGGCGAGCGCGGCGGTCCACACCGGCACCGCGTAGCTCAGGGCCAGTCCGCGCAGCAGGCTGGCGCCGGTGCGGCCGACCAGCCCGCTGCCGGCCCGCTCGAGCAGGCAGACCGCGGTCACCGACTGGCCGAGCGGGCCGAGCACGATCCACCAGGTGGGAACCAGCCCGATCGGTCCGGAGCCGCTCCGCCACAGTCCGCGCAGCACCACGATCATCACCGGGGCGGTCAGCACCAGCGCCAGCACCAGCATCGCCGCGCCGATCAGCAGCAGCGCCGACTGACCGGCCCCGGGGCGCAGCTCGGCCGCGAGGACGGCCGCGGCCGAGGCCGAGACGGTGGGCGTGACCACCGGCATCAGCCAGCCGGCGAACGGCCGGCCGGGCTCGGCCCGCAGCAGCCGCTGCCACGGAACGACGACGGCGATGATCACTCCGGCCACTGTGCCGACGGAGAAGCACACCAGGTCGACGGCCAGTGCCGCCGACCGGCCGAGGACCGTCCGGCCGGCCACCAGGGTGCTGGTGCCCACGGTGAGTACGGCCATCGGCAGGGCCCCGTAGAAGTGCGCGGTCACCGGATCGCGGCGGTGCGCCGCGGCCGCGTCCCGATCGGTGCGCCAGTGCAGCGCGGTGCCGGTCAGCACCGCGGCCATGAGTACCGTCGCGGCCAGCCAGGACGCTATGCCGAGCGCGTCGAGCACCGGCGAGTGCCACGGCAGACCGGCGGCGGCCACCGCGATCACTCCCGTGCCCATCACCGCGGCGAACCAGTTCGGCGGAAAGTGCAGGATCATGGTTTCCAGCGTCGGCCCCGGCGGCCCGGCGCGGTAGCGGCCGGAACCCCACCCCCTTACAACCTGGGGTTGTACCCTGTCGGCATGGTGCTGAGTCCGAGGATGCCCGACCTGGCCGTCTGGCAGACCCTCGCGGCCGTCGAGGACACCGGCAGCTTCAACGCCGCCGCGCAGCGGCTCGGCGTCTCCCAGCAGGCGGTGTCGGCCCGGATGCGGAGCCTCGAGGAGCAGGTGGGCGCGGCCCTGCTGGTGCGCTCGGCGTCGGGCACCCGGCTCACCGACGCCGGCGTGGTGGTCGCCGAGTGGGCGCACCGGCTGCTGGCCGTGGCCGAGGAGATCGACGCCGGACTGGCCGGCATGGCGCAGCAGCACCAGGAGCTCCGACTGGCCGCGAGCCTGACCATCGCCGAGCACCTGGTGCCGCGCTGGCTGGTCTCGTTCACCGGTACCGCCGCCGGCCCGGCACCGCGGGTCTCGTTCACCGCGACCAACTCCGAGCACGCCTGCGCCCTGCTGCGGGCCGGCGAGGTGGATCTGGGTTTCATCGAGGGGCCCGAGGTTGCCGCCGGCGTGCAGAGCCGGGTCGTGGCCCACGACCGGCTGCTGCTGGTGGTGCCGCCGCAGCATCGGTGGGCCCGCCGGCGCAGTCCGGTCTCGCCGTCCGAGCTGGCGGCCACCGCACTGGTCACCCGGGAACAGGGATCGGGCACCCGGCAGATCCTCGAGCACCGGCTGCGCCGGGCCCTGCCCGGCGGCCTGGACCTGCCCGAGCCGCTACTGGAACTCTCGACCACCGCCGCCGTGATCTCCGCCGTGTCGGCCGGCGCCGGCCCTGCGGTGCTCAGCGACCTGTCGGTGAGCGCCGACATCGGGCGCAGGCTGGTGGCCGTGGAGGTGAGCGAACTCGACCTGCGACGGGAGCTGCGGGCCGTCTGGCTGGGCGAACGTCCGGCGGCGCGGCCGGCGCAGGACTTCCTCGACCACCTCCTCACCCTGCCCCGCCGGTGACCGCACGCACGAACCTCGCGACCCGCTGGCATCGTCGTTCTGAAACATGTTCTAATTCGTAATGAGAACACGTTCTACCCGTCCGGCCGATGAGCCGGGCTGACGAAGGGACCGAAGATGGCCGACACGCCAGCAGCAGGAGGAGCCCCGGGCGCCGCGGAGACCGTCGACGTGGTGGTCGTAGGCGCGGGCGCGGCCGGCATGGCCGCCGCCCTGACCGCCGCCAGCAAGGGCCTGACGACCGTGCTGGTGGAGAAGTCGCCGTACTGGGGCGGCTCCACCTCGCGCTCCGGCGGCGGCGTGTGGATCCCGAACAACTCGGTGTTGCGCCGCGACGGGGTGGAGGACACCGTCGACGCCGCCCGCACCTACGTGCACGCCATCATCGGTGAGCACGCCCCGGCCGAGCGCATCGACGCCTACATCGATCGCGGCCCGGAAGCCCTGGACTACCTGATGGCGCACTCTCCGCTCGAGCTCGAGTGGGTCAAGAACTACTCCGACTACTACCCGGAGGCCCCGGGCGGACGCCTCGGCGGCCGGTCGGTGGAGCCCAAGCCCTTCGATGCGCGCCGGCTGGGCGACGACCTGAAGAACCTGCATCCGCAGTACACCAAGGCGCCGCTGAACATGGTGGTCCTGCAGAGCGACTACAAGTGGATGAACGTCGGCATGCGGCACTGGCGCGGGATCGCCAAGATGGGCAAGGTCGCCGCACGCTTCTCCTGGTCCAAGTCGCGCAACAAGAAGATGATCGCGATGGGCGCCGCACTGGCCGCCGAGCTGCTGATGGGATGCCGCCAGGCCGGCGTCGACATCCGCTTCGAGACCCCGCTGACCGGGCTGATCACCGAGAACGGCACCGTGGTGGGTATCACCACCGAGCACGACGGCCGGGCCGGTGAGCTGCGCGCCCGCTACGGGGTGATCCTCGGCTCCGGCGGCTTCGAGCACAACGCCGAGATGCGCGCGCAGTACCAGCGCGCCCCCATCGGCACCGAGTGGACCACCGGTGCGGCCGGCAACACCGGCGACGGCATCCGCGCCGCCCAGGAGGCCGGCGCCGGCGTGGCCCTGATGGACGACGCCTGGTGGGGACCGACCTTCGTGCTGCCCAAGGGTCCGTGGTTCGCGCTCTCCGAACGCAGCGTGCCGGGCACCTTCATGGTCAACGAGCGCGGCGAGCGGTTCATGAACGAATCCCTGCCCTACGTGGAGGCCGTGCACCAGATGTACGGCGGCGACTTCGGTCAGGGCGAGGGCCCGGGCGCCAACGTTCCGGCGTGGCTGATCATGGATCAGCGCTGCCGCAACCGCTACCTGTTCGCCGGGATCCCCGCCCGCCAGCCGCTGCCCAAGTCGTGGCTCGAATCGGGCGCCGTGGTCAAGGCCGGTTCGCTCACCGAGCTGGCCGGGAAGATCGGCGTGCCGGCCGAGAAGCTGGCCGCGACCACCGCGCGCTTCAACGGCTTCGCCGCCGCCGGCGTGGACGAGGACTTCGGCCGCGGCAAGAGCGGCTACGACAACTACTACGGCGATCCCACCAACAAGCCGAATCCGAACCTCGGCGCAGTGGACAAGGCGCCGTTCTACGCGGTCAAGATGGTGCCGGGCGATCTCGGCACCAAGGGCGGCGTGCAGGCGGACGCGACCGGCCGCGCACTGCGCGCCGACGGCAGCGTGATCGAGGGGCTCTACGTCGCGGGCAACACCAGCGCCCCGGTGATGGGTCACACCTACGCCGGCCCCGGAGCCACCATCGGACCGGCCATAGTCTTCGGCTATCTCGCCGCCCTGGACGCGGTGGCCAAGGCCGAGCAGTCCACCGCCCCTGCGACCCGCGTGGAGGCCTGAGCCATGCCGATCGATCCGACCGTCGCCGTCGGCGCCGACCTGGGCTCGACCACCTTCTCGTGGACCCCGCGCGAGGTGGCGCTCTACAACCTCGCCGTGGGCGGCGCCGCCGACCCGATGGACACCGTCGGGCTGCAGTACGTCGACGACGCAGTACCGAAGGTGCTGCCCACGTTCGCGACCGTGGCGGCCACCTTCAACGCCAGCGAGCCGCCCACGGTCTCGTTCCCGGGCGTGGACATCGACCTGGCCAAGGTGGTGCACGGCAGCCAGGAGGTGCGGGTGCACCGGCCGCTGCCGGCCGCCGGCAGCGCCACCACCAGCACCCGCATCGCCGAGGTGCAGGACAAGGGTTCGGCCGCGGTGATCATTCAGGAGTCGACCACCGTCGACGAGGCCGGCGAGCCGCTGTGGACGGCCCGCTCGTCGATCTTCGCCAAGGGCGAGGGCGGCTTCGGCGGCGAGCGCGGCAGCTCCACGCGGGTGGAGTATCCGCAGCGCGAACCCGATCACGTCCTCGACGTGCCGACCCTGCCGCAGCAGGCGCTGCTGTACCGGCTGTGCGGCGACCGCAACCCGCTGCACAGCGATCCGGGGTTCGCGAAGGCCGCCGGTTTCCCGCGGCCGATCCTGCACGGGCTGTGCACCTACGGCACCGTCTGCCGCACCGTGGTCGACGAGATCCTCGGCGGCGACGTGGCCGCGGTGGCCGGTTTCGGGGCCACCTTCGCCGGGGTGGTCTTCCCCGGCGAAACCCTTCGGGTCAAGGCCTGGGAAGATGAGGGCCGCTTGCTCGTGACCGCCGTCGTCGCCGACCGCGACGATGCGCCCGCCCTGGGCAATGTGGTCGTGACTCGCGCCCAGTAGTCTCCACGAACCGAAAGGTCCTGCCGATGACGGCCTCGCTCTCCCCGCTGCTCGACAACCGCGACGATCTCGCCGACGACCTGGCGGGGGTGATCGACTCGGCGGTGGCCGCGCAGTCCGGACTGTCCGGCGCCGCCGTCAAGGGCGCATACGGCGTCGCGACCAAGTTCAAGCCGGGCATCGTCGCCACGGCGACCAACAAGATGCTGCCGGACTTCCTGACGGCCCTGTCTCCGCTGCGCGACAGTCAGCCGGCCGGGACCACCCTGGCCGATCACCTGGTCGCCAATTCCGACGAGGCCGCCGAGGCGCTGCTGGCCGTGACCGATCAGCAGGCGCAGTCGGCGCCGGCCACTCTGGCCAAGGCGTACAAGAGCCTGCGCGGCAAGGCCAAGGGGTACGTGGCCCAGTCACTGGGCCCGGTCGGCGAGGTCATCGAGAAGTACGCCGGGCCCAAGTAGCCCCCGCCAGAAACTCCCCCGTCGTCTCGCCGGCGCTTCAGCGCCGGCGAGACGATTTCCGGAGAAAGTCTCTGCTTTCCCCACGCCGCCGGCGGCAGGCCCGTAGAGTCAGCAGGCGAGGACGTCGGGGAGCGGAGCGATATCGATCGCGAAATACGTTGGCTCGGTGGCGATCACGCCGCGCCGGCCATGATGATCAGAATGACCGCGAGAACTGCGGCCAGCACGATCAGCATGGTCAGCACGCGCCAGACGTGAATGCGCACCGGGGTCAGGTCGGAGACGGTGACTCGGGACGGAGCGACATGGTTGGAAGCCATGGAATCTCACCTTCGTTCTTGAGTGCCGGAAGCCCGTGTGACTACTGTGACACATGTTACGTAAGTTGTGGGTGAAGCGAAGATGCGTGTCGAGCGTCCAGATCATGACGAATCGATGACCTTCCGGACCGCCTGGCTGATCCTGGTGGCCTGCCTGGCGGTGAGTCTGGTGGTCGGCGCCATGGCCGCACTGAACACGGCCCTGCCCGGCATCGCCGCGCACACCCACGCCACCAACACCCAGATGAACTGGATTCTGGACGGCTACACCCTCGTGCTGGCGGCCTTCCTGCTGCCGGCCGGCGCCATCGGCGACCGGTTCGGCCGCCGCGAGGTCCTGATGATCGGTGTGGTGGTCTTCGGTCTGGCCTCGCTCGGTCCGATCTGGTTCGACAGCCCCACCGAACTGATCGCCTCCCGGCTGATCAGCGGCTTCGGCGCCGCCCTGATCATGCCGGCCACGCTCTCGCTGATCACCTCCGGCGTGCCGCACAGCAAACGCGCACTGGGCGTGAGCATCTGGGCGTCCATCGCCGGTGTCGGCGCCATCATCGGCTTCCTGGTCACCGGCACCCTGCTCGAGTTCTTCACCTGGAAGTCGGTCTTCGTCACCTTCGCCCTCGCCTCTGCGGGGGTTCTGGTGCTGGCACTGACCATCGGCAGTTCCAAGGACGCGCATCCGGGCCGCTTCGATCTCCTCGGCTCGATCACCTCGGTGCTCGCGGTGGCCGGTGTGGTCTTCGGTCTGCTCGAGGCCCCGATCCGCGGCTGGTCCGACCCGCTGGTGCTGATCGGGCTGATCGGCGGTGTGGCACTGGCGGTGGCCTACGTCTGCACCGAACTGCGGGTCTCCGATCCACTGCTGAACGTCCGGCTCTTCCGCAACCGCGCCTTCGCCTCCGGGTCGCTCTCGGTGGCCATGCAGTTCCTGGCCACCTTCGGGCTGTTCTATCTGCTCCTGCAGCTGCTCCAGCTGGTCTACGGCTACTCGCCGCTGAAATCGGCCTTCGCACTCGGCCCGATGATCCTCTGCACCGGGATCTTCGCACTGCTGGGCAACTGGATCGCGGTGCGCTTCAACGCGCTGCGGCTGATGATCGGCGGTGGCCTGCTGATCGCGGCCGCCGGGGTGCTGATCATCGGCACCGTCGACGCCGACCACTACTGGAAGCTGGCCGTCATGCTGGTGATCTGCGCCTCCGGGGTCGGCCTGGCCACCTCCCCGTCGACCACCGCCATCATGTCCAACACTCCCCTGAACAACCAGGGCGTGGGTTCAGCGGTCAACGACACCGCCCGCGAGCTCGGCGCGGCGATCGGCATCGCGCTGGCCGGCTCGATCATGGCGGCCGGCTACGAGCAGCGGATAGGCCCGACCGCCGGGGCGGTGCGCGAGCAGCTCGGCGCCGCCGGCGATCCGGCCGCGGCCGCCCGCGCCGCCGACGGCGTGGAGGGCTCGCTGGCCGGGGCCACCCAGGTCGCCGCCGAACTCCGCGAGTCCGCCCACGCCGACCCGGCGGTGCCGGCGCAGGTCACCGACCAGCTGACCGGGCTGGCCGCCCGGATCCAGGCCGAGGCCCAGGGCGCGTTCCTGCCGCCCATGCAGAATGCGGCCGTCGTGCTCGGCTGCATCCTGCTGGCCGGCGCACTCTTCCTGGCCTGGTACACCCCGATGCAGGTGTTCAGTCCCGACAGCGAGTTCGCTCAGACCGACGTCGACGCCGCTCCGCCCGACCAGACCGGTCCCAACGACACCGCGCCCGGCGCACCTCGAGCCGAGACGGCGTCGGACGACGGTCCGGTACCGTCGGCACACGGCGCGCGGCACCACCGCCGCCCCTGACCGCTGGAGTGAGCCGTGTCCGATCCCCTGTCACCGGCCGATCCCCCGCCCCACGACGCCCCGGAGCTCGAGACCGTCACGGCCCACGACGATGTGGCCGGGCTGGGCGTGCCGGTGGCACTCGACGAACTGGCCGACACGCTGAACCTCGAGCGCGAACTGCTCACCGCCCTGGTCTGGGCGCCGCCGGAACGGACCGCCGCGGTGGTGATCGCGCTGGCCGGCGATGCCGATCGTCGCGACGGCCGCGACGCGATCCCGCTCTCGGCGGCCCTGTTCTACGGCCCCGACCACGGCACCGTGTTCGGCTGGATCGTCGACTCGGTCGATGCCGGCGCTCCACTGGATCCGGCCGCGCTGGCCGGGCACCTCACCGATCCGGCGACCCGGCCGGCGCTGCGCAATCTGCTGCTCGAGATCGCCTCACCGAATCCGCACGGTCCCTGGCCGGTACCCACCGACACCCAGGTGCCGCAGCTGGCCCGGGCCGTGGTCGACGGCTGGCATCGGCGCGGCTACCGCGCCCTGCTCGAGCGGATGGCCACCGTGCTCGCCGAGGAGCGCAGCGAGGATCTGGCCGCGCACTGGGTGGCCCTGAGCAGGCATCAGCAGCTCGCCGAGGCTCGGCGCTCCTCCGTACTGGCCGCCCTGTGCGCACTGCCCTGATCCCCGCGCTCCGCCGAACCGCGGCGTCTCTGCGGCTGCTCAGACCGCGGCGTCGGTGAACTCCGACTCGGCGGTCTGCTTGGCCCACTTGTAGTCGGCCTTGCCGGCCGGGGTGCGCCGCACGTGCTCGACGAAGGCGACGTTCCGCGGCACCTTGTAGCCGGCCAGCTCGGCGCGGCAGAAGTCCTGCAGCTCTTCGACGGTCGGTGCGGTCGCACCCTCCTTGACCTGGACGACGGCCGCGACCCGCTGGCCGTATTTGGCGTCGGGCACCGGCACCACCAGCACATCGCCGAGCGCCGGATGGCCGTGCAGAACGTTCTCCACCTCCTCGGCGTAGACCTTCTCGCCGCCGGTGTTGATGCACTGACTGCCGCGGCCCAGGAAGACGATCCCGCCGTCCTCGTGAACGTAGCCCATGTCGCCGAGCACCGAGATCCGACGGCCGTCGGACAGGGTCGGGAAGGTCCGGGCGGTCTTCTCCTCGTCCTTGTAGTAGCCGAGCGGAACGTTGCCGATGCGGGCGATCAGACCCACCTCGCCGGGGGTGGTGATCTGCTCGAAGCGCTCGTCGACCACCATCATCCGGCTGGTGTCCTCCACCTTGAGATTGCCGTTCTCGTCGAGCTTCATCTCGCCGTCGTTACCCGACTCGGAGGCGCCGAAGTTGTCGCGCAGCATCAGGTCGGGCTTGACCTTGAGCAGCCGCTCCCGGTTGGCCTTGGACCAGATGGCACCGCCGGAGGTGACCGAGAACAGGGAGGAGAGGTCCACCTTCCCGGCCTGGCGTTCGAGCTCCTCGACCAGCGGCTGGCCCATCGCGTCACCGACGATCAGGATCATCTGGGTCTGGTCGCGTTCGATGTTCTTCACGATCGTGGCGGCGTCGAAGTCGCGTTCGAGGATCAGCCGGCCGCCGAGCGAGAGGAAGGTGAACAGCGAGTACGACGCGGCCCCGTGCATGAGCGGTGCGGCGAGCAGGAAGGCGATCGACGGGAAGTTGACCACCTCGCGGGCGATCTCGTCGTAGTCGGCGCGGGCCGGCCCGTACGGATTGCCGCCGGAGATCGGCTTGCGGAAGAAGTCGTCGTGACGCCACATGACCCCCTTCGGGTAGCCGGTGGTGCCGCCGGTGTAGATCAGGTAGATCTCGTCGCCGTTGCGCTCGCCGAAGTCCCGCCCGTCCGGCAGCGAATCCGACTCCGCGAAATCGACGATCTCCACGCTGCGTCCGTCCGGCAGTGCCGCAACGGCCGCCGCGAGCTCGGGCACCTGCTCCCCGATCACGAAGATCACCCGCGCCTCCGGCAGGTTCGCCAGCATCGAGGCCACGCTGCGCTGGTGTTCGGGCAGCTCGACCACGATCCCGGCCGCATCGGAATTGTCGAAGATGTACTCGAGCTCGGGGTCGGTGTACCGGTAGTTGACGTTGACCGGGGTGGCGCCGATCTTCAGGGTGCCCAGCAGCGCGGTGACGTGTTCGACGCTGTTCTTGAGGAACAGCGCCACCTTGTCGTCGCGGCCGATCCCGTGGGCGGCGAACAGGTGCGCCACCTGGTTGAACTTCCGGTCCATCTCGGCGTAGCTGAAGTTCTCACCCTCGTAGGTGAGCATGATGCGGTCGGGGACGGCGTCGACGACGGTCTCGACGACGGTGGCCAGATTGAACTGCATGGCGAATCTCCTTGCCGGGGCGTTCTTGTCGGATGTCTTGGGTGGGTCAGGCGGTCAGGATCAGGCCGCTGGTGGGCACGCCGGTGCCTGCGGTCACCAGCACCTGCGAGGCACCGTCGACCTGGTTCACCGAATCGCCGCGGAGCTGGCGCACCGCCTCGGCGATGCCGTTCATGCCGTGGATGTAGGCCTCGCCGAGCTGACCGCCGTGCGTGTTCAGCGGAAGCTCGCCGCCCACCTCCAGCGCGCCGGGCCTGCGCACGAAGTCCTTGGCCTCGCCGCGGCCGCAGAAGCCGAGCTCCTCGAGCTGCATGAGGGTGTACGGGGTGAAGTGGTCGTAGAGCACGGCCACGTCGATGTCGGCGGGTGACAGACCGGACTGCTCCCACAGCTGGCGGCCGACGAGCCCCATCTCCTCCAGACCGGCGAGTTCGGGCCGGTAGTAGCTGGTCATGATGTACTGATCGCGGCCGCTGCCCGAGGCGGCTGCGGCGATCGACACCGGCCGGCGGCGCAGATCCCGGGCCCGTTCCGGGGAGACCACGACGACGGCCACGCCGCCGTCGGACTCCTGGCAGCAGTCGAGCAGATGCAGCGGTTCGGCGATGTAGCGGCTGGCCTGGTGGTCGTCGAGGGTGATCGGCTTGCCGTAGAAGAAGGCGTTCGGATTGACCGCCGCGTGTTTGCGGTCGACGACGGCGATACGGCCGAAATCCTCACTGGTGGCGCCGTATTCGTGCATGTACCGCTGCGCGACCATCGCCACGAAGGCCGCCGGGGTGGACAGTCCGTGCGGATAGGAGAAGGCGTTGTCGGTGCCCGAGGAGTTGACCTGGCTGGCCACCGCGGCGTCGACCTGGCCGAAGCGCCGTCCGGAGCGTTCGTTGAAGGCGCGGTAGGCCACAGCCACCTCGCACACCCCGGTCGCGACGGCCATCGCCGCCTGCTGGACCGTGGAACAGGCCGCACCGCCGCCGTAGTGGATGCGCGAGAAATACGTCAGTTCGGGGATGCCCACCGCGCGGGCGACGGCCACCTCCATATTGGTGTCCATGGTGAAGGTCACCAGCCCGTCCACGTCCTGCGGGCTCAGGCCGGCGTCGGCGAGCGCGGCGCCCACCGCCTCGGCGGCCAGCCGCAGCTCCGAACGGCCCGAGTGCTTGGAGAAGTCGGTGGCTCCGATACCGGCGATGGCCGCCCGGTGTGACAGGGTGCGGCTCATCGCCCTTCCTCCGTGGTCAGGGTGACCGTCGAGATCACGTGCTTGCCGAGCGAGTTGGTGCCGGTGACGGAGACCGTCGTCTCGTCTCCGGAGACGGCGGTGACCTCACCGGTGAAGGTGATGGTGTCGTAGGCGTACCAGGGGACGCCCAGCTTGAGCGTGATCGACCCGATCCGGGCGGACGGGCCGGCCCAGTCGGTGACGAAGCGCTCCACCAGACCGGTGTCGGTGAGGATGTTGACGAAGATGTCCTTCGAGCCCTTCTGCCGGGCCAGGTCCCGGTCGTGGTGCACGTCCTGGAAGTCCCGGGTGGCCAGTGCGGTGGCGACCACGAAGGTCGGGGTGGCCTCGATCGTCAAGGGCGGCAAGAGCTCTCCAACGGCGGTCACCGCGCATCCTCCTTCTGCTGATCGGCGTCCTCGGTGGGCCGCCAGGCGTAGAGCGTCCAGGCCTCCCGGTCGCCGGCGGCCGGGAAGTCGAGGAAGGTCACCTCGACCGGCATGCCGATACGCAGCCGCTCCGGGTCGGCGCCGCGCAGCTCGCCCAGCAGCCGCACGCCCTCGTCGAGCTCGACCAGCGCCACCACGAACGGCAGCGACCGGCCGGGGACCGCGGGCGCGTGGTGGACCACGTAGCTGTAGACGGTGCCGGTGCCGGCGGCCACGGCGAAGTCGGTGCCCGCGTAGGTTCCGTCGTCCGCGCGCGGGGTCCAGGTGGCCGGAATCGGCGGATGGCGCAGTGTGCCGTCGGGCAGCCGCTGGATCCGCAGCTCGTGGTCGGCGACGCCCGACCAGAAGAACTCGGTGTCCTGGGAGACCTGCGGGCGCATCAGCTTGGCCGGATCCAGGTCGGCGGGCGGGCCCGTCTGTTCCGCGGGCGCGGCGGCACCGCGGGCGCCGGCCCCGGCGGGCCGGAACTTGAGAATGCGGAACTCCATCTCGGCGACCACCTCGTCGCCGGCCCGCCAGGTGTTGCGGGTGGTGAAGAACCAGCCCTCCCCCAGCGCCGTCTGCTTGGGCCCGGTCACCTCGATCAGCTCAGCGGAGAGGGTCACCTCCTCGCCGGGCCGGGTGTACCGGTGGTAGACGGTGTCGCAGTTGGTGGCGACCACGGAGGTGTAGCCGGCCTCGTCGAACAGCGCAGTGGCCAGCCCCAGCGGATCGTCGTCGGCGCGCTCGCCGTGCAGACCGCGCATGGTCCAGACCTGCGCCATGGCCGGCGGTGCGACGATGCCGGGATGGCCGGCGGCACGGGCGGCCTGCTCGTCGACGTAGATCGGGTTGGCATCCCCCATCGCCTCGACCCAGTTGTGGATCATCGGCCGGTTGATCGGATCCCGGCCGGCCACCGGGGCGCTCGACCCGGCCGCGGCGATCTGCGCGGCGGCCGCCCGGATCTCCTCCGGTGTCGACTGCTCGTTGATCGTGGTCATCGTTCCTGTCCTCGCTCGCTGCCGCGGGTCATCGCTTGGTCCGGGGAAGGCCCAGACCGGCGGTGCCGATCATGTCGCGCATCACCTCGTTGACGCCGCCGCCGAAGGTGATCACCACATTGCGTTTGGCCTGCATGTCGAGCCAGTCCGCGAAGGCGGCCGTGGCCGGGTCGGTGAAGTCGCCGTAGCGGCCCACCACCTCGTCGATCTCGCGGTGCAGGCCCTGCAGCCGTTCGGTGGCGAAGACCTTGGTGGCGGCGGCGTCGGCCATGGAGATCTCGCCGGTGGAGGCGACCTGCCAGTTCAGCAGTTCGTTGATGCGTTCACAGGCGGCGATCCGGGCGATCACCCGGCGCACCTGCTGCTGCGCGGCCACCGGAGCCCCCTCGTAGCGGGCCGTGGCGGCCCAGCTGCGCAGCCGGTCGGCCAGCCCGCCGATCCGGCCGGCCGGGCCGAGCATCACCCGCTCGTGGTTGAGCTGGGTGGTGATCAGCTTCCAGCCGTCGCCCTCCTCGCCCACACGCATGGTCACCGGGACCTTCACATCGTTGTAGTACGTGGCGTTGACGTGGTGGGCGCCGTCGGCGGTGATGATCGGGGTCCAGGAGAAGCCCGGGTCGCTGGTGTCGACGATCAGGATCGAGATGCCCTTGTGCTTGGGGGCGTCGGGGTCGGTGCGCACCGCCAGCCAGATGAAGTCGGCGTCGTGGCCGCCGGTGGTGAAGATCTTCTGGCCGTTGACGATGTAGTGGTCGCCGTCGCGCACCGCTTTGGTGGTGAGCGAGGCCAGGTCGGTGCCGGCGTCGGGCTCGGTGTAGCCGATGGCGAAATGCACGTCTCCGGTGAGGATCTGAGGAAGGAAGCGGTCCTTCTGCTCCTCGGTGCCGTATCGCTGGAGGGTCGGCCCCACCGTCTGCAGCGTCACCGCGGGCAGCGGAATGTCGTGCCGGACCGCCTCATTGGTGAAGATCTGCTGCTCGATCTCACCGAATCCCTTGCCCCCGTACTCCTTCGGCCAGCCCACGCCGAGCCATCCGTCGGCCCCCATCCGCTTGATCACCTGGCGATAGGTGGGGCCGTGGCGCTCGGTCCACATGATCTCGGTGTCCTCCGGGCTGATCAGCCCGGAGAAGTACGTGCGCAGTTCGTCGCGCAGCGCGCGCTGCTCGTCCGTCAGATCCACAAACATCAGATCGCCTCCTCGACGAGATCTCCGGCGGCGATCCCGGCCAGCACGTCCAGGGTGGCTTCGGCGCCGCCGGCCAGCCGGGCGAGGTCCTTCGCGATGGAGAAGTAGCGGTGCAGCGGATAGGTGACGTCCACCCCGATGCCGCCGTGCAGGTGGGTCATGGTGCGCAGCGTGGCCGGCAGCTCGGCCGCCATCCAGTAGGTGGCCACCGCCAGGTCCTGCGCGGCGTCCAGTCCTTCGGAGAGCCGCCAGGCGCCGGCAGTGACGGCCAGATCCTCACCGCGCGCGATGACGAAGACGTCGGCCAGCTGCTGCCCGACCGCCTGGAAGCCGGCGATCGGCTTGCCGAACTGGGTGCGGGTGCTCACATGCTCGGCGGTCATCGCGACGGCCCCGGCCATCAGCCCGTCGGCGTAGCTGCACAGCAGCGCACGGTAGACGTCGATCAGCGGGCGGGCGTCGTCGGTCAGCACATCGCGGGCGGGGATGCGGACGGACTCGAAGGTGACGGTGTACTCGCCCCAGCCGCTCGAGGAGGTGGTGCGCACCAGGCGCACGCCGGGGGTGTCGGCGGCCACGATCACCGCACCGGAGTCGGTGCCCACCAGCAGTGCGGCGGCACCGTCGGCGTGCAGCACACCGGTCGTGATGCCGTCGAGGCTGCGGTCGCCGCCGGCCTCGCCGGTCAGCCGCACCCGGCACGGTTCACCGAGCGCCCGGCCGGGTTCGCCGAGGGCCACCGCATGCCAGCGTCCGTCGGTGAGCGATTCCGCCCAGACGGCGGCGGCCTCGGGCGCGGCGGCCAGCAGGGTCGCCGAGGTCAGGGAACCGACCAGCGGGGTGACGGCGCCGGCCCGGCCGGCCCGGGAGACCAGCGGGGTGAGTGCGTGCACGCCCACCTCGTCGCCGCCGAGCCCTTCCGGCAGCGGCAGCGCGGTGAGCCCGGCGCCGACCACGGCGCGCCACGCGTCGTGGTCGAAGCCGCCCACCGGGTCGGCGAACTTCTCCGGCCACTCCGGGGTGAGCCGGGCGAAGGCCTCGTCGGCGACGTCGGCCACCGCGGCGGCCGCAGAGTCCAGGGTGAAATCCACCCGCTTCCTCCTGTGTAGGTACTGATCGAGAACTAGAACATGTTCAGGCTGAATTAGAACACGTTCTAGCTATGTCTTATTTGTAGCAGATGACACACTCGGACGGCAGAGCAATCCCCGCCACACCTCCCGTGCCCGGGGTTACGCCCGGGGCAGCCCCAGAATCCGCTCGGCGGCCGCGGTGCGGAGGATCTGCGTGGTCCCGCCGGCGATCGACAGACACCGGTTGAGCAGGAACAACTCACCGGCCGACGACGGCGTGAGAGCCCCGGTGCCGAGCAGATCCAGCGCGAACTCCGGAACCTGCTGGCGGTGCACCACCCCGATCAGCTTGCGCACGCTGGAGGTGGCACCCGGATCGGTGCCGGAGAGCCGCTGGGTGAGCGCGCGCGCATCGAGCACCCGGCCGATGTGCGCATCGGCGATGATCGCGCCCAGCCCGTCGATCTGCTGATCGGTGAGCTCGGCACCGGCGGCGTCGAGCTGCCGCAGCAGCGCGTCGACCTCCTTGCCCAGACCCGATCCGCCCATCGCCACCCGCTCGTTGGCCAGGGTGGTGCGGGCCAGTCGCCAGCCGCCGTCGATCTCGCCCACCACGTATTCGTCGGGCACGAAGACGCCGTCGAGGAAGACCTCGTTGAACATCGCCCGGCCGGTCAGCTCGCGCAGCGGCCGGATGTCCAGGCCCGGACTGGACATGTCCACCAGGAAGTAGGTGATGCCCTTGTGCTTGGGCGCCTCCGGGTCGGTGCGCGCCAGACAGACCGCCCACTGCGCGTTGTGCGCCTCCGACGTCCAGATCTTCTGCCCGGTGAGCAGCCAGCCGCCGTCGGTGCGCACCGCCCGGGTGCGCAGCGAGGCCAGGTCGCTGCCGGCCTCGGGCTCGCTGAACAGCTGGCACCAGGTGATCTCCCCGGCCAGGGTGGGCGCCACGAACTGCTCGCGCTGGGCCGCTGTGCCGTGCTCGAGGATGGTCGGCAGCGCCCAGCCGGCGATCACCAGGTCCGGGCGGGCCACCCCCACCCGGTCCAGTTCGGCGTCGATCAGCAGCTGCAGCGCCGGGTCGGCGGCCAGCCCGTAGGGCTCCGGCCAGTGCGGCGCCAGCAGTCCCGTGCGGGCGAGTTCGGCGCGCCGCTCACCGTCGGCGGCGTCGGCCACCTGCCGGGCCAGCGCGGCGATCTCCGGACGCCGGTACTCCACGGCGGCCAGGTCCACTGCGAATTCGCGCCGCACCCCGGCCCGTCCGAGCCGGGCGAGCCCGGCCCGCGCCGCCGCGCCACCGCCGAGCTGCGCCCGCGCCGACAGGGCCGAGCGCAGGTACAGATGCGCGTCGTGCTCGAAGGTGAAGCCGATGCCGCCGAGCACCTGGATGGCGTCCTTGGCGTTCTCCAGCGACAGCCGCGCCGTCAGCGCGGCGGTGGCCAGCCGGCTCAGCTCCAGCTGCTCGCGGGCGCGGGCCCGCCCCGGTCCGTCGTCCTCGGCGAGGACGTCGTCGATCGCCGAGGCCAGATCCCAGGCCGCCGCGGTGAGCTGTTCCGAGCGGCAGAGCATCTCCGCGCAGAGGTGCTTGATCGCCTGGAACGAGCCGATCGGCGCACCGAACTGGGTGCGGACCTTGGCATAGTCCACGGCCATGGTCAGGGCCTGTTCGGCCACCCCCGACTGGAAGGCGGCCAGCCCGCCGATCAGCATGGCGTGGAAGAGTTCGCCGTCGCCGAGCTCGGTGAGCTCATCGGCGGCCAGCGACTCCAGCACGATCCGGGACGGCGCCGCCGTGCCGTCGATCCCGGTCAGCCGCTCACCGGACGACGGGGCGGGGATCGCATACCAGCGCGCCGGTGCATCCCCGAACCGCAACGGAGCGACGATCAGCACGCCGGGCGCCGCCCCGGCCACCAGCCCCAGATCGGCCCGGCCGTCGACCACCGCGATCGGCTCGCCGGCGGCGATCGCGCCGGCCGGCACCGCGGCGGCCTGCTCGCCGGCCAGCAGGTCCGCCGCGACTGCGCTGCCCTGACGGGCCAGCACGGCCGCGGCGGCCGCGGTGGCAGGCAGCGGGCCGGGCACCAGTTCACGCCCGCAGGCGCCGAGTATGACCGCGGTGTCGGCGAAGCTGCCGCCGGCTCCGCCGTGCTCCTCGGGCACCCCGGCGAGGAAGACGCCGAGCTCGGCGATCTCACCGAGCAGGCCCCGCCAGGCGTCGGCGGGAACGTCCACCTCGTCGCGGACCAGCGACCGGACCTCCCGGGCCCGCGCCCACCCCGCGACGGCCTCGACGGCGGCCCGCTGCACTTCTGACGTGGCGATTGTCACGGTATTTCCTCCACACGATTTACCGTTCACGGATATTAGAACCTGTTCTAATAATGTAGGGTTACACCAATACCAGGGTTGCCGCCAGAGCGGCGGCCCGGTTCGGAAATCAGACGACACATCAGAACTGGAGGATCAATGGACGCATTCGGCTCCGGGAAAGTCGCCGCCCCATCGGTCCCCGCCGCTGCGTCCGCACCACCGGTCGCCACCCCCACCACCGGCGCCGAGGTCGGCTCGGCCGCCCAGCGCGAACGCCGCCGCCGGATCCTCGATGCGACGCTGGCCCTGGCCAACAAGGGCGGCTACGACGCCGTGCAGATGCGCGCCGTGGCCGAGAAGGCCGACGTGGCGGTGGGCACTCTGTACCGCTACTTCCCGTCCAAGGTGCACCTGCTGGTCACCGCGCTGGCCCGCGAACTCGAGAACGTGGAGAGCCGCGTCGACCGCACCCAGCTGCCCGGCGACACCGCCACCGAACGACTCAAGCACGTACTGGGCATGATCACCCTGGCCATGCAGCGCGAGCCGCTGCTCACCGAGGCCATGACCCGGGCCTTCATGTTCGCCGACGCCTCGGCGGCCGGCGAGGTCGAACGCGTCGCGTCGATCATCGACCGGCTCTTCGCCGGCGCGATCCTCGATCCGGCCGACCCGGACGCCACCCCCACTGATCAGGACCTGGCCATCGCCCGCGTCCTGGCCGACGTGTGGATGTCCAACCTGGTCCAGTGGCTCACCCGCCGTGCATCGGCGACCGACGTCACCAACCGGATGGCGATGACCGTGGGGCTGCTGCTCGACCGGTGAGCACCTCCGTCGCTCGCCGGTTCCGGGGAGCACCTGCCGAATCCCGGCGAATACGGCGAGCCGCCCCGGCTGGATGCGGAAACCCGCGAGACACGCAGTAACCTGTCCTTCCATGGATTCATCAGGCACCCGCGTTCCGGGCGCGCCCGGAACCGGCGACGCCGCGGCTGATTCCGCGCCGAGCGCCACCGCCCCGGCCGGCCCCGCCCCCACCCCGGAAGGCACCGCCCCCACCGCCTCCGGCGACGGCGCCGCCGCACCGCAGAGCACCCCGGCCGGCCCGGCACCGAAGAAGAAGGACCGGCACCTCTACCAGATCGACTTCGTGCGCCTGGTGACCTTCGCCGGCGTCGTCCTCGACCACGTCATCCTGTCGATCGCCTCGAGCACCGAGATCGTCGCGCAGGGCATCGGTCTGCTGCTGCGTTACACGCGCTACTGCTTCTTCGCGCTCACCGGTTTCGTCCTGACCTACCAGTACCGCAACCGCGAACTGCACGCCCCGACGTTCTGGCGACGGCGGTTCAAGCTGATCGGTCTGCCCTTCCTCACCTGGTCGCTGTTCTACTGGGTCTACAACCGCTACCGCCGCGGCGGCCTGGACGAGCTGCAGTCGATCGTCGACTCCACCGAGTCCATCCGGCTCGCTCTCAAGTCGATCGCCTACGACCTGATCACCGGGCACGCCGCCTATCACCTGTACTTCCTGTCGGTGAGCATGCAGATCTACGTGGTCTTCCCGGCGGTGCTGTGGGTGCTCAAGCGCACCTGGGGATACCACCGCTATCTGCTGCTGGTCAGCGGAACCTTCCACATCTGGCTGCTGTACCACATGGTGCGTCCACCGCTGCAGATCTTCAGCGACGGCTTCCTCGGCGTGATCTGGCGCTACCTGGGCATCACCTTGCTGCCGTACCAGTTCTTCATCCTCGCGGGCTGTCTGGCCGCGTACCACTTCGAGGGCTTCGGTGCCTTCATGAAGCGCTACAAGTGGCCGCTGGCGCTGGGCAGCCTGGTGGCGATCATCGTGACGCTGGTCTACTACCGGTCGGAGATGCACGCCGGCGAGGAGACCTTCCGCGCCACCAACGTCTTCATGGTGCACAACGCCTTCGCCTACATCGGCATCATCGTGCTGCTCTACCTGGGCGGCACCCTGTGGCAGAACCGCCGCAGCCCCGGCTCGATCGCCGACACCCTGATGCGCAAGGCCGCCGACCGGTCGTTCGCCATCTACCTGGCGCATGTGCTGGCGATCTTCTCGATCATGCCGCTGGTGAACCACTGGGCGGCCGCCAACGGCTGGCGGATCCTGGTCACCTACCTGATCGTCTGCGTGATGACCGTCTTCCTGGTGGAGGTGCTGCGGCTCAGCCCGGTCAGCCTGATCACCACGGGCCGCAACCGGCTGGACTGGCGCGAACAGAATCCGCTCCGGCAGCTGCCGATCGCCGCGGGATCCATCGCCGTCGGCCTGATCCTCTGGTACGGGGACTGGGCGAGCAGCAAGAGCCTGGGCCAGTTCTTCCTCGGTACCGGGCTGCTCCTGGTCATCGGCGCAGGCGCGGTCCTCTACCGCCGGCGCACCGACCGGAACGAGACCCCGGCCGCCGTCTGATCGGGAGGGGGCCGGCGCAGACTCCGCCCGCCCCGGGGCGCGGTTCTCCCCCGCGGATGCGGCGCCGTCAGCGCAGTGCGCTCACCAGTTCGGCGGCCATCTCCGACTTGCCCTGCTTGTTCGGGTGGTACGGCGTCTTCTTGCCGAAGCCCCGGATCCACGGCTGCGCCGAGCAGACGGTGTGGGCGGCGGCCTGATCGAAGCCCACCACCTGGGCGCCGGCGGCCTGTCCGGCCCGCAGGGTGGCCGCCCTGAGCTCCTCGCCGACCGCGGCCGTGGACACCACCTGCCAGGGTTCGAGCGGCAGCGCCGCGCACGGCGCCTCGTTCACCGACACCACCGGCGGATACTGCACCAGCACCACCCGGGCCTGCGGGGCGCGGGCGCGGACCGCGTGCACCACGTCGACCAGCGTCTGCTGCACCTGCGCGAAGCGGCCCGGATCGGGGAACTGCGAGGGCACCGTGATGGCCTTGCAGAACTGTTCGGCGGGCACCGGCGGCAGATACAGGCCGGCAGCCAGATTCGAGCAGGCGGAGGTGACGGTCCGGCTGATGTAGCCCACGTCGTTGCCGCCCACGGTGATGGTCACCAGCGAGGCATCGGCCGGCACCTTGGCCAGCTGCGCTCCCCGCTCCGGGTGTTTCACCGACGGGTGCAGGATGTCCCCGGCGGTGGCACCGGAGCAGCTGGCGTCGATCAGCCGCATGCCGAGTTCGGCGGCCACCCGGCGCGGGTAGTTGTCACTGGTCTGGCCGCATCTGCCGGGCACGGGGTCGCCCTCGCCGGGGCCGGCGGCGAACGAACTGCCGAGCGCTGCGTACACCGGTTTCTGCTGCTGGTGAAGCTGCGCGTTGGCCGGAACCACCGAACCGGCGCCGGCGGAGGCATCGTCGACGAGGGTCAGAACGACGGCGGCGATCACCACGGCGACGACTGCCAGGGCAGTGACGACGGCCGCGGTGAGGCGGCGAATGGATGATCGAGGCACGGCGTCCAGTCTCCCACAACCAGATCGCTGCGCCGTTCACCGGACGCCGCGGGTGTCAGACTCCCGCGCGCGTCAGCGGCCCCTGAACGGTCACCCCGGGCCAGAGCACCGAGAGCGACCCCACCCCCGCGGTCAGCGCACCGAAGAACACACCCCACAGGCAGGCCTCGGTGGAGACGTAGAGCTGAGAGTGGTCGGCGAGCGCGTTGAACCCGAACGAGGCCTCCGGGTTGGCCAGGAAGACGCTCGCGGTGACCACGGCGATCACGGCCACGACGAGCGAGATCCCCGCCACCACCGTCGACCGGCGGAGCACCATGAACAGACCGGTCAGCAGCAGCAGGACACCCAGCCCCACCGTCCAGGCGGCCGGCCGCGAGGCGCCGTACTCGCCGCCGCCGGGAAGGGTGCCGCCCCAGCCGTCGAGCATGACCGAGTCGGTGGTGGCCACATCGGCACCGCGCACCGACAAGCGCATCCACGGACCGAAGCTGAAAGCCACCATCAGCAGGCCGCCGAGGACGGTGGCGCCGGCGGCGAAGAGTTGCGCGGATGTCCGCGCCGACTGCCGAACGTCGGTCATGGCGGTGCCGCCTTCCGTCAGGGGCGGCGGTTCAGCTCTCGCGCGATCGCCGGCCAGGTGGTGTGCAGATCCTGCTCCCAGTACTGCCAGGAATGGCTGCCGGCCGGGCGGGTGATGACCGTCTGGTCCACGCCCGCCTGCGTCAGCGCCTGCCGCATCTGCTGGGTGCAGCTGTATACGGTAGCCTCGATCGCCCCGCCCAGGAGAATCTGGTCGGCCAGAACCAGAGGATCACCGTTCACCAGGCGGGCCCCGAGCGTGTCGTACTGTCCGGGCAGACCCGTGCCGCTGGTCATGATCACCTTGGTTCCGCGCAGCCGGGCGGCGTTGAGATACGGATCGTTGGCCTTCCACCCGGGCCCGTCGAGCGGTCCCCACATGTTGGTGACGTCACCGCGGCCGCGGTCTTCGACGACGGTGCGGATGTAGGCCTGGCCGAGCGGGTCGCTGGTGCGGGCGCAGCCGCTGTAAGCGGCGGCCACCCGGTAGAGCCGGGGAGCGGCGATCGCCAGATTCAGCACCGAGGTGCCGGCCATCGAGATGCCGGCGACGGCGTTCCTGCCGGTGGCCCCGAGGTAGTCGTCGAGCACCGGCGGGAGTTCCCGGGTGAGGAAGGTCTGCCATTTGTTGCGCCCGAGCACCGGGTCGTCGCGCTGCCAGTCGGTGTAGTACGAGAAGGCGCCGCCGACCGGGGTGACCACGTTGACGTGCTTGCCGCGGAAGAACTGCGCGTAGTCGGTCTTGACGTCCCAGCTGGCCGAGTCCTCGCCGCCGCCCGCACCGTTGAGCAGGTAGAAGGTGGGCGCCGGAGTGGACCGGTCGGCGGGCCGCAGGACGTCGAGCGCGATGGCCCGGCCCATGGCGGCCGACTGGACGTACAGGCGCTCGGACTGCGCACCGGTGCTCTGGTGCGAGATGATCCGCGCCGACTGGGCCGCCGAGGCCGGGGTAGCTGAGACCGGGGACGCCACGGTCGCGGTTCCAGTGACCGCCAGCAGGACGACGAGGACTGCGCGCAGCAGCTGCCGCGAGCGCACCGGCCACTTCGGCATACGAATCACTCCTGCCTCACAAATCACAATAACCACAACGGTAACAGACGTGGTGCGGCGGTCTGTGGCTGTCGGTTCCCGAGACGCGAATCGGCTCCCGAGACCGGTCAGCCGGTCGCGGGAGCCGAAAACGGTCTCGGGAGGAGCGGCTCAGTAACCGCGGCGGGCCAGCGACAGCCCCAGGGCGAAACCGGAGGTCGCGATGCCGATGATGGAGACGATGAGCACCGTCCACAGGCCGTAGCCGGTGGACAGGTCCGCGGCGACACCGGCCGCCCGCTCCAGTCCCTTGGTCGCATCCGAGTCGAGCACCCCGTTGGCGGGGCTGTCGAGGTACACGAAGCAGGTGATCGTCGAGGCCAGCGAGAAGATGAGTCCGGCGGCCGCGCCGGAGACCTGATTGCGACGCATCAGCAGCGGGATCGACGAGATCAGCAGCAGCGCACCGAAGGCCAGCGTCCAGGCGCCGCCGGCGGTGCCGTGATCGGCCATCACGGTCTTGATGTCGGCGAAGTCGTTCAGCTCACGCGGCAGGCCCGACGAGGCCACCGAACCGAGGCCGGTCAGCGAAACCCAGGCACCGTCGTTGTTCACCGGCCGGACGGTGAGCCAGTTGAGGCAACTGAAGATCACCCCGAAGGCGCCGGCGAGGGCCATCAGGGCCCCCAGCCACCGGAGCCGGTCGACCTCGTTCGGTGCCAGACCCGATCCCTGGTCCGCCGGCGTATGCGCACTGCTCATGACTTCCTCCACATCGATGCATCCAGATGTCCCGCACCCCCTGCGCGGGCCCACCGGCCGAGCGTATCCCCGGCAGATCGGCGAGCAGATCGCTTCGCGCGCAACCTGGCACAGGATGACGAGCACTCGTTGATGCGACGCCGCCGCCACGCTAGGCGTGGCGGCGGCGTACGGCTCGATCAGGTCAGGCCTGCGGCGGCTGACCCTGCGGCGGCTGACCCTGCGGCGGCTGGCCGGTGTAGCCCTGCGGTCCGCCGAAGCCCTGCGGCGGCTGGCCGGTGTAGCCCTGCGGACCCGGTGCACCCGGAGCCTGCGGCTGCCCGAAGCCCTGCGGTGCCTGCGGTGCCTGCGGTCCGCCATAACCCTGCGGTGCCTGCGGTCCACCGAAACCCTGCGGTTGCCCGAAGCCCTGCGGCCCGAAGCCCGGGGCGGCAAGCGGCGCCGGAGCGGCGTCGTCGTACTGCGCCGGACGCAGCGTCACCGCCAGTGCGGCGGCGCCGGCCAGCAGACCGAGCAGCGCGCCGACGAGCACCAGCCACAGGCCGACGCCCGCACCCACGTCCACATCGCCCGTGTCCCCGTCTCCGACGGCCCCGGCCGGGTCGGCGACGAAGACGATCGCGGCGATGGTCGAGGCCAGCCCGACCACGCCGACGACGGCGGCGCCGATGCCCGGGTACCGGCGCACCGCGATGAGGGCGCCGCCGGCCAGGATCAGGATGCCGAAGATCAGCGTCCAGATACCGTTCTTGGCGGCTTCGTCCTCGATGGACTGCTCCATCTGTGCGGTGATCGAGTCCGTGCCGAAGCCGCTGTCATCCATTCCTTCGAGGGTGACATCGCCCGAGCCCATACCACTGATTGAGATCTGCACGGACGCGGTGATCCCGCCCGAGCTGTCGGTCTCGTCGACCGAGGCCCAGGTCAGAAAGCTGCCGATGATCAACAGCAGGCCGGCCACCCCGGCGACCACTGAGATGATCAGCCTGCGCTGCGAGCTCGGTCCGGTCGGCGCCAGCAGCGCCGCCTTGGCCGGCGGATTGGCCGGTGCCACGGGCGGAAAGCCCGGGGCCGGATTCGGTCCGGGCGGAACCGGATTCGGTCCGAAGGTCATCGAGAGTCCTCTCCCACATCACAGATGACACCGGCGGATCCAGCGCATCGTTGGTCAACTCGAGAAAATGCTTTCACAGGGTGCGGCGCATCACCGAGTCGGGGCCGCCCGCCCGAACGATGCATTCTCTACCAGGACGCATCCCGCGCGGTGCGTCCCGGCAGGATTCGGCTCGGGCCCGTCGAGCGCACGCCCATCCATCGAGACGACGACGCCGCCACGCATCGGCGTGGCGGCGTCGTGCCGAGCGGTCGGTTCAGGACTGCGGTGGCTGCCCCTGGGGCGGCTGACCCTGGGGCGGCTGACCCTGCGGTGGCTGCCCCTGCGGCGGCTGACCCTGCGGCGGCTGACCCTGCGGCGGCTGACCGGTGTAACCGTGCGGGGCCTGACCGCCCGGAGCCTGCGGCTGCCCGAAGCCCTGCGGAGCGGGCGGCGCCTGCGGCCCGCCGAAGCCCTGCGGCGCCTGGCCACCCGGGGCCTGCGGCCCGCCGAAGCCCTGCGGTCCGAAGCCGCCGGGAGCACCGAGCTGCGCCGGAGCGGCGTCGTCGAACTGGGCCGGACGCAGCGTCACCGCGACGGCGGCGGCACCGGCCAGCAGCCCCAGCAGCGCACCGACCAGTGCCAGCCACAGGCCGATCCCGGCGCTCACATCCGCGCCGTCCGGAATGTCGTTGGCCCCCACGGCACCCGCAGGATCGATGACGAAGACGATGGTGGCGATGGTCGCGGCGAGACCGGCGGCCAGTGCGAGCAGCGCACCGACGCCCGGGAACCGGCGGACCGCGATCAGGATCGCCCCGATCGCCACGATCACACCGAAGATGATGGTCCAGATTCCGGGCTTGCTGGCGTTGTCCTCGATCTCACCGGACAGGCCGATGTTCTGCTTCTCGACCTCGTCACGGATCTGGTCGGCGATCTCGTCGGGGAACTCAGAGGTGTCGATGTCGACGGTGGCGTCACCGGTGCCCATGCCGGTCACGTCCATGTCGATGGTCACGTTCATCGCGGCGCCGATCGAGGAGTCGCTTTCACTCGCGCTCATCGACGCCCAGGTCAGGAAGCTCCCGACGATCAGCAGAATGGCCGCCACTCCGGCGACCACCGCGATGATCAGCCGGCGCTGCGAGCTCGGGCCGGTCGGCGCCAGCAACGCGGCCGAGGCCGACGGATTAGCGGGCCCCGCGGGCGGGAATCCCGGCACGGGGCCGGAAGCCGGGTTCGGGTGGGGATTGGGTCCGGGCGGAACCGGATTCGGTCCGGAGGTCATCGAGATTCATCTCCCAGTCGTCTGGCGCACCGGAGCTCGGCACGGCGATCGTCATGACACCAGAAATCGTTGCACACCGTCGCCGGCAAAGCACCCATTCGGCGCAGTCGTCCGAATGACCCTCACGGCCGGGCGGCAGCGGAGACCACCCGGATGCGGCTGGGGCCGCCCGGAATTCCGGGCGGCCCCAGCCGTCGTCTCCACTGTCGCGAGATCAGCCCGCGTCGCCCTCGGCGACCTCGGTGAGCTCACCCGGACCGTCCGGTACCTCGCGCGGACGCTCGGTACCGCTGAAGGTGAACGTGGCGTCCTCGCCGTCGCCTTCGCCGTCCCAGCCCTCGACGTCGATCAGCACGATCTGACCGGCGCCGATCTCGTTGAACAGGATCTTCTCGGAGAGCTGATCCTCGATCTCGCGCTGGATGGTCCGGCGCAGCGGACGGGCACCGAGCACCGGGTCGAAGCCGCGCTTGGCGAGCAGCTGCTTGGCCCGATCGGTCAGCTCCAGATCCATGTCCTTGGCCTTGAGCTGCTCCTCCACCCGGCCGATCATCAGGTCGACCATCTGAATGATCTCGTCCTGCGTCAGCTGGTGGAAGACGATGACGTCGTCGATACGGTTCAGGAACTCCGGGCGGAAGTGCTTCTTCAGCTCGTCGTTGACCTTCAGCTTCATCCGCTCATAGTTCGAGCCGGAGCCGTCGTCCTTCGAGAAGCCCAGCCCCACCGCCTTGGAGATGTCGCTGGTGCCCAGGTTGGACGTGAAGATCAGCACCGTGTTCTTGAAGTCCACCGTGCGGCCCTGACCGTCGGTCAGCCGGCCGTCCTCGAGGACCTGCAACAGGGTGTTGTAGATCTCCGGGTGAGCCTTCTCGATCTCGTCGAACAGCACCACCGAGAACGGCTTGCGGCGCACCTTTTCGGTGAGCTGGCCGCCCTCGTCGTAGCCGACGTACCCGGGAGGGGCGCCGAACAGCCGCGACGCGGTGAAGCGGTCGTGGAACTCGCCCATATCGATCTGGATGAGCGCGTCGTCCTCGCCGAACAGGAAGTTGGCCAGCGCCTTGGACAGCTCGGTCTTACCCACACCGGACGGGCCGGCGAAGATGAACGAGCCGGACGGGCGCTTGGGGTCCTTCAGACCGGCGCGGGTGCGGCGGATGGCCCGCGAGACCGCCTTGACGGCGTCCTCCTGGCCGATGATCCGCTTGTGCAGCTCCTCCTCCATGCGGAGCAGACGGGTGGTCTCCTCCTCGGTGAGCTTGAAGACCGGGATACCGGTCCAGTTGCCCAGCACCTCGGCGATCTCTTCGTCGGAGACCTCGGCGACCACGTCCAGATCACCCGCACGCCACTGCTTCTCGCGCTCGGCGCGCTCGGTGATGAGCTGCTTCTCCTTGTCCCGCAGGCTCGCCGCCTTCTCGAAGTCCTGCGCGTCGATCGCCGACTCCTTCTCCTTGCGGGCGTCGGCGATGCGGTCGTCGAACTCGCGCAGGTCCGGCGGAGCGGTCATCCGGCGGATGCGCATGCGCGCGCCCGCCTCGTCGATCAGGTCGATGGCCTTGTCCGGCAGGAACCGGTCGTTGATGTACCGGTCGGCCAGGGTGGCCGCGGCGACCAGTGCGGCGTCGCTGATCGAGACCTTGTGGTGCTGCTCGTAGCGGTCGCGCAGCCCCTTGAGGATCTCGATGGCGTGCTCCACCGACGGCTCACCCACCTGCACCGGCTGGAAGCGGCGCTCGAGGGCGGCATCCTTCTCGATGTACTTGCGGTACTCGTCGAGCGTGGTGGCGCCGATGGTCTGCAGCTCGCCGCGGGCCAGCTTCGGTTTGAGGATGCTGGCCGCGTCGATCGCACCCTCGGCGGCGCCGGCACCGACCAGCTGATGCAGCTCGTCGATGAACAGGATGATGTCGCCGCGGGTGTTGATCTCCTTGAGCACCTTCTTCAGGCGCTCTTCGAAGTCACCGCGGTAGCGGCTGCCAGCCACCAGCGAACCCAGGTCCAGGGTGTAGAGCTGCTTGTCCTTGAGCGTCTCGGGGACGTTGCCGGCCACGATGGCCTGCGCCAGCCCCTCGACGACGGCGGTCTTGCCGACGCCGGGCTCACCGATCAGCACCGGGTTGTTCTTGGTGCGCCGGGACAGCACCTGCATGACCCGCTCGATCTCCTTCTCACGGCCGATGACCGGATCCAGATTGCCCTCGCGGGCGGCGGTGGTCAGGTTGCGGCCGAACTGATCGAGCACCAGCGAACTCGACGGGGTGCCCGAGTCGCCGGACGACCGGCCGCCGGTGCCCGCTGCCTCGGGCTCCTTGCCCTGGTAGCCGGACAGCAGCTGGATGACCTGCTGGCGCACCCGGTTGAGGTCGGCGCCCAGCTTCACCAGGACCTGCGCGGCCACGCCCTCGCCCTCGCGGATCAGGCCGAGCAGGATGTGCTCGGTGCCGATGTAGTTGTGGCCCAGCTGCAGCGCCTCGCGCAGGCTCAGCTCCAGCACCTTCTTGGCGCGCGGGGTGAAAGGGATGTGCCCGGACGGCGCCTGCTGGCCCTGCCCGATGATCTCCTCGACCTGGCTGCGCACGGCCTCGAGCGAGATGCCGAGGGACTCGAGGGCCTTGGCGGCCACACCCTCGCCCTCGTGGATCAGCCCCAGCAGGATGTGCTCGGTGCCGATGTAGTTGTGATTGAGCATCCGCGCTTCTTCTTGAGCCAGGACGACGACCCGGCGTGCGCGGTCGGTGAACCGTTCGAACATTGGTCTCCTTGTTGTCTCGTCCCGGCGGCGAGCCCGGAATCAACGCGTGGGGCGGAGGATAGCGCCGCTGCCCGTCCCTCCACTGTAGTGGTCTGCGGCCAGGCTGCCACGCTTACCTCGGTCCCACCGTCGCCCAGGATCGTCGACGGGGGTTCTGCCGGTCTCAACGCCGCACGCTGGGCTTGTGTTCCCGGCGCCGTACGCCCTGAGCGAACGACGCTCAAGGCGCCTCCCGTGTCCGGGCACCGGGGCCGCGTGCGCCCGTGGTTGGATTGACCGCATGGCTGAGCTGACTGTGGCCGGACGCACCGTCCACCTGGGATCGGGCCGCCTCGGGATGGGCTCGCTGGCGCTGGTGCTGTCGGCGCTGCTGGCGATCACCGCGGGTCTGGTGATGTGGGGCCGGCCGGACGCCTCGTTCAGCGCCGGCGACGGACTGCTGCGCTCCTATCAGCACGAGCCGTCCACCGCCTGGGCCATCGACGACGCCGATCTGCCCGGCTATTCCGGCAGCGGCGCGATCACCGTCGACGATCACGCCGGCGACGACTGGCTGCTCGCCTATCCGAGCGGACTGGGCCGCAGCATCGTGCTGGTGGACGGATCCAGCGGCCGCCGGCAGTGGAGCGCACCGGTCCGGGTGGGCCTGGGCGACTGCGCGATCAACGCCGACCATCAGATCGGCTGCGCGATCAAACTCGGCGACGTGGACGACGGCTTCTACCGGGCCGACCACGGCACCGGCGAGCTCGAACGGGTCGGCGACCTCGACGACACCGCCCGGGTGACCGCGGTGGGCCGGAACTTCCTGCGTGTGAACCAGACCGGCTACCAGGCCGGACTGCGCACCCTCGAGGGCCGGGAGATCTGGAGCCGGGTCTTCGCCGCCGCCGTCACCCCGTCGTACCGGCACGGCACCCTGACCGCCGAGACCGCCGACGGCTCGGGCTTCGTGCTGGACCCGAAGACCGGGGACGACATCACCGCCTGCACCGACTGCCGGGTCCGGGTGTATCCCGGCGGCGTCCTGCTCGACCGCACCGCGCTCGACGACCGCTCGGTGAGCGTCCACCCGCGCAGCGGCTCGACCGTCGCCTCCCGGCCGGTGCGGTCGGTGGCCGGTCTGACCGTGCTGAATCAGCCGTCGACGCTGCCCGTGCTCACCGCCACCGGCTCGTCGGCGTTCCTGTCCACCTCCGGGCATTTCGAGATCATCGACCCGGGGACCGGGGACCTGCTCTGGCAGATCGCCGACGACTCACTGTCCAAGGCCAACTCGCGGCCCTGCGGGGACACCATCGCACTGGCCAGGCTCGACCGTTCACGGGTGTTCTTCGATCTGGCCGACGGCACCCGGCTCGGCGAACTCCCGCCGCCCGCGGTGGACCAGCCGGACCGGGACCTGGACAAGCTGGACTGCGTGGGCTCGGCCGGGCACGTCGTGGTCTACGGCTCGGGCAGTCAGCTGACCGCCTACGACGCCGACGCCGGGAAGACCGCGTGGATGCTGCCGATCAACGGCACCGCCGGCATCGTCGACGGCTACCTGGTGCTCACGCAGGGCACCTCGCTGTCGGTGCTGCGGCCCAACTGATCGTCGGGGCACCGCCGCTCCGGCGTTCCGGCGGAGTCAGCCGGCGAGGAAGGCCTGCAGTGCCGCGGAGTACATCGGCACGTCGGCGGCGGCCATCAGCTCGCGGGCGCTGTGCATGGCCAGCTGCGGCGCCCCCACATCCACGGTCCGCAGTCCCGTGCGGGTGGCGGTGAGCGGACCGATGGTCGAGCCGCAGGGCAGGTCGGCGCGGTGCACGTAGCGCTGCAGCGGTACCCCGGCCGCCTCGCAGGCGAGCGCGAACTCGGCCTCGCCGAGCGCATCGGAGGCGTAGCGCAGATTCTGATTGACCTTGAGCACCGGTCCCCCGCCGAGCGCGATGCGATGAGACGGCTCGTGGCGGTCCGGGTAGTTCGGGTGGGTGCCGTGGGCCATGTCCCCGGAGACGCAGATGCTGCGGGCCATCGTCCGCAGGAAGTCCTCGCGGTCGCCGCCGTCGGCGGTGACCAGCCGTTCGCAGACGGTGACCAGGAAGTCGGAGGCGGCGCCGCGTTCGGAACCGGAACCGACCTCCTCGTGGTCGAAGAGCGCGAGCATCGGTACGCTGCCCGGCCCGGCCGGTGCCGCATCGAGCAGGGCCCGCAGGCCCGCGTAGCAGGTGCCCTGATTATCCAGCCGCGGCGCACTGAGCAGCGAGGAGTCGGTGCCGATCAGGCGCGAGGGGGTCACCTCGTGGGTCATCAGCTCCCAGCCGAGCACCCGGTCCGGATCGAGACCGTGGCGGCGGGCCACCCAGGCGACGATCGGCAGCTCGTCGCCGCCCGTGCTGCGCACCGCGTTCACATGCTGTTGCGGGTTCAGGCTCACCCCCTTGCGGTCCTCGGAGAGGTGGATGGCCAGTTGCGGCACGCGCAGCACCGGCTCGTCGACGTGCACCAGCCGGTGCTCGACACCGTCGTCGCCGGCGAAGGCGAGCCGCCCGGACAGGCCCAGGTCCCGGTCCAGCCAGGAGTTCAGCCACGCTCCGCCGTACGGCTCGAGCGCCACCCCGGGCAGCCCGGCCCGGTCCACATCCGGATGCTGCTTGACCCGCAGGTTGGGGCTGTCGGTGTGCCCGCCGACGATGCGCAGCACCGGTGCGGCGTCGATCCCCGCCGGGATCAGGTCGGGCACGATCGCGCTCAGCGGCCCGAGCGCGGTGCCGTTCCAGGCGATGATCGAGCCGCCGCGGATCACATAGCACCGCCCGGCCACCGCCCCGGACCAGCTGTCGCTCTCCCGGAGCTGCCGGTAGCCGGCGCCCTCGAGGGCGGCGGCGACCGTCTCGCAGACGTGGAACGGCGACGGTGAGGCGTCGATGAAGGCCGCGAGGCCGTCGGCGGTGGCGCTGGTGGCGATCATCGGATCATGCCGTGGCGAGCACCGCGTCGAGGGCCGAGTAGAACAGGCCGAGGCCGTCGTCACTCGGTCCGGTCAGCGCCTCGACGGCGTGCTCCGGGTGCGGCATCAGGCCCACCACCCGGCCGTCGGCGCTGGCGATCCCGGCGATGTCGAGCTGACTGCCGTTCGGGTTGTCGCCGGCATAGGTGAAGACGATGCGGCCCTCGCCCTTGAGTTCCTCGAGGACCTCGTCGGAGGCCTGGTACCGGCCCTCGCCCGACTTGAGCGGGATCAAGATCTCGGCGCCCGGCTCGAAGCGTGAGCTCCAGGCGGTGCTGGTGGATTCGACCTTGAGCCACTGATCGCGGCAGATGAAGTGCAGGCCCTCGTTGCGGGTGAGGGCGCCCGGCAGCAGCCCGGCCTCGCACAGGATCTGGAAGCCGTTGCAGATGCCCAGGACCGGCATGCCCTTCCCGGCGGCGGCGACCACTTCGCCCATCACCGGGGCGAATTTGGCGATCGCGCCGCAGCGCAGGTAGTCGCCGTAGGAGAAGCCGCCGGGGACGATGACGGCGTCGACGCCCTTGAGGTCGGCGTCGCCGTGCCACAGCGACACCGGCTCGCCGCCGGCGAGCTTCACGGCCCGGGCGGCGTCGACGTCGTCGAGGGTGCCCGGGAAGGTGATGACTCCGATACGCGCGCTCATGAGGCGATCACTCCGCGACGCGGCTGACGCGGAAGTTCTCGATGACCGTGTTGGTCAGCAGCTCCTCGGCGATCCGTTCCAGGGCGGCATCGTCGACGCTGCCGTCCACTTCGAGTTCGAATCGCTTGCCCTGCCGGACATCCGAGACGCCGGCGTAGCCGAGGCGGCCGAGCGCCCCCACGATCGCCTGTCCCTGCGGGTCCAGAATCTCAGCCTTCGGCATCACATCGACCACTACACGCGCCATGGCCGTCACTCTACCGTGCAGGTGGCGGCGCGACCGAACTGCGGCGGGGGATCTCGATACTCCCGGCTCGTTCCTCGCCGGGCACTCGATCACCAAGGGAACGGCACGCTCCCACGGCACGCACTCACCAAGGGAACAGCACGCCCCCACAGCACACCGTCACCAAGGGAACGGCACACGCAATCACCAAGAGAACGGCACGACCCCACGGCACTCGATCGCCAAGGGAACGGCAGGTCCCCGAAAGGCACGCGATCACCGACCAAGCGGCGCCCCACGGGCCAAGTGAAAAAACTTCGGCGACGTAACCGACCGTGGAGGTCGGTTACGTCGCCGAAGTTGTGGCGGATACCGGTCAGAGGGCGGCTTCGACGGCGGCGGTCACCTCGGGAGCGTCCGGGACGGTCTTCGGACGGAACCGGGCGAGCACGTCGCCGTTCTTGCCCACCAGGAACTTCTCGAAGTTCCACTGCACGTCACCGGCCTCGCCGTCCGCATCCGGGGTCTGTGTGAGCGCGGCGTAGAGCGGGTGCTGGTCGTCGCCCTTGACGTCGGCCTTGGCCAGCAGCGGAAAGGTGACGCCGTAGCTGGTGGAGCAGAAGGTGGCGATCTCCTCGGCGGTGCCCGGCTCCTGGCCCATGAACTGGTTGCACGGCATGCCGATCACGGTCAGGCCCCGCGGGCCGTAGGTCTGCGCGAGTTCCTCGAGCTGGGTGTACTGCGGGGTCAGACCGCACTTGGAAGCCACGTTGACGATCAGGAGCGGACCGGAGAAGTCCGCGAGGGAGAGAGCCGAACCGTCGAGCGCCTGAACCGGGATGTCTTTGATGGAACCGTTCGTCATGGCGCCATGCTACGGAACCCGGCGGCCCGCTGCCCGGCGTAGCGTGAGGAGCTATGGACCGCGAGGACCATGCCTTCGACTTCGCCGCCGCACCGCCGCGCAGTGCGCCGGGGGTCGCCTCCATGGTCGGGTACCGCACCGCCGCCGACAGCCCCATCCCGCACCGGGGTCTGCCTTCCTCTCGGCTCACCTTCATCGTCTCGCTCGACGACGGGGTCGAGGCGGCGGCCACCGCGGAAGCGCTGCCGCAGGCCGCACCCGCACCGCTGATCCTCGGCGGCCTGCACACCCGGGCCAGCTATGTGACGCAGCGCCGCGGGCAGAGCGGGATCCAGCTGGCCGTTCATCCGCTGGCCGCCCGCGCACTGTTCGGTGTCCCGGCCGCCGAACTCCCGCTCATCGATTTCAACGGCACGCCGGTGCTCGGCCGGTGGTCGGCACGCCTGCCGCAGGCGGCCGCCGACGCCGGAGACTGGCCGCAGCGCTTCGCCCTGATCGCCGGAGCCCTGACCGACCGCTGGAACGACGCCGGTCATGCGGGCGACCAGGTCCGTCCCGAACTCGCCTACGCGTGGCACCTCCTCGACCGGTCCCGCGGACGGATCCCGATCACAGCCCTCGCTGACGCCGTCGGGTTCACGCCGCGCCACCTCGGCACCCTCTTCCACCGCGAGACGGGCCGCTCCCCCAAGCAGATCGCCGGCCTCATCCGGTTCGAGCGAGCCTCGTCGCTCATCGCCGCACAGGTGAACGCGCGCGGCGACACCGACCTCGCCGGCGTCGCGGCGGCGACGGGCTTCAGCGACCAGGCGCATCTCACCCGGGAGTTCACCCGCTACTGCGGCACCGGGCCGCGGCAGTGGATCACCGAGGAACTCCGAAACATTCAAGACGGCGGGCACGGGGCGCGCGCAGTCTTGAACCATGACTGAACACGAGAACCCCCAGACCAGTGCCCCGGCGGGACCGTCACTCTTCGCCGCCTTCAAATCCGACGACGCCGACCGCCTCATCGGCTACCTCACCGAGGTCTTCGGCTTCGTCCTCACCGCACGCTACGAGGACGACGGCAAAGTCGCCCACGCCGAGCTTCGGTGGCCGGAGGGCTCCGGCGGCGTGATGCTCGGCGACCGGCGCAGAGACGGCGAGACGTGGACGCCGCAGCCCGGCGCCCAGGGCTGCTATGTGGTGACCGCCGATCCGGACGCCCTCTATGAGCGGGTCACCGGCCACGGCGCAGAGATCATCGCCCCGATCGCGGACACCCCGTACGGCAGTCGCGAGTTCGCCGTCAAAGACCCGGAGGGCAATCTGTGGTCGTTCGGCAGCTATCCCGGAGCACCGCTTCCGGCCGCGGAGTAGACCACTGCCTCGACCCCTCGGCGCTCGCACCGGTCGGTGTGAGCGCCGAAGACCGTCGCCGATCGACGCGGTGTCCCGGGTGACGGTGATCAGCATCACCAGTTATTGCTTTGTCGCAATAGTTGCGTGGGCGTAAGTTGTTTCGGGTGTCCACCTCCACCTCCACCGAAGCCGCCACCGCGGTGGTCGCGGATCTGGTGGACCGGATCCTGGTGCTCCAGTACCCGCGGCTGGCCGAGTCGCTGGTCACCGAGGAGCTCACCGTGACCCAGCTGCGGATCCTCTTCGTCCTGGCCCGCCGCCATCAGGCGATCGCCACGCACGAGGTGGCCGAGGCCGTCCGGCTGTCGCTGCCCGCCACCGGGCGAGCCGTCGACCGGCTGGTCTGCGCCGGGCTGGCGGACCGGAAGGAAGACGAGCACGACCGCCGGGTCAAACTCGTCGCCCTGACCGCGGCCGGCATCGACCTGCTCCGCGAGCGCTTCCAGCTCGAGTCGCAGGAGCTGCGCGAACTGCTCTCGATCCTGCCCGGAGCCGTCCGCGACCGCCTGACCGCCGCCGTCTCCGAGGCACTGACGTACCTGCCGGAGGTACCCCGCCTGCAGGTGCTGAACGACTGACGCCCGCAGGACCGGCACCCGCCCACCGTCACCCGATCGACCCCACGCCCACCACCGACCCCGTGAGGAAGTCCATGACCACCAACGCTCCCCCGCACGAGCCCGAGAAGCTCGGCCGCGACGTCTTCGTCGTGGCCGGCGTCGTCGTGCTCGGCGCCATCATGTCGATTCTGGACGTGACCGTCGTCTCGGTGGCCCAGCCGGCCTTCACCAACGACTTCAACACCAACACCGCCGGCGCCGCCTGGTCGATGACCGGCTACACGCTGGCGCTGGCCGCCGTCATCCCGATCTCCTCGTGGGCGGCCTCCCGGTTCGGCACCAAGAAGGTCTATCTCACCTCACTGGTGGTCTTCATCCTCGGCTCGGCGCTGTGCGCCCTGGCCTGGAGCATCGGCTCGCTGGTGGCCTTCCGGATGATCCAGGGCTTCGGCGGCGGTCTGCTCATGCCGATCGGCATGATGATCATGACCCGCGCGGCCGGACCCGAGCGGGTCGGCTCGGTGATGGCGATTCTGGGTGTGCCGATGCTGCTCGGCCCCATCTGCGGCCCCATCCTCGGCGGCTGGCTGATCGAGGTCGCCTCCTGGCACTGGGTCTTCCTGATCAACATCCCGATCGGCATCGTCGCGCTGGTCTACGCCTGGTTCGCCCTCAAGGACGATGCGCAGCCGTCGCCGGCCAAGATCGACTTCGTCGGCCTGGCCATGCTCTCGCCCGGCCTGGCGCTGTTCCTGTTCGGCGTCTCGTCGTCGGCCGAGCACCGCACCTTCAACAACGTGAGCGTCTACGTCCCGGCGATCATCGGCGCCGCCCTGATCGCCGGCTTCATCTGGCACGCCTTCCACGCGAAGAACCCGCTGCTGGATCTGCGGCTGTTCCGCAATCCGGTGCTGCGCACGGCGACCATCTGCATGGTCTTCTTCATGATCGCCTTCTTCGGCGCGTCGCTGCTGTACCCGCAGTACTTCATCCTGGTGCGCGGTGAGACCACCCTGATGGCCGGCCTGCTGCTGGCCCCGCAGGGCATCGGTTCGATCCTGACCATGCCGATCGCGGGCAAGCTGACCGACAAGATCGGCCCGGGCAAGGTGGTGCTTCCGGGTCTGGTGCTGATCACCATCGGCGTCGCGATCTTCACCACCCTCGACACCGACACCTCGTACTGGCTGCTCGGCGGCGCCCTGTTCATCCAGGGCCTGGGCATGGGCATGACCATGATGCCGATCATGTCGGCGGCGCTGGCCACCCTGCGCGGCGCCGAGGTGGCCGACGGTTCGACGCTGGTCAACGTGGTCCAGCAGACCAGCTCGTCGATCGGCACCGCGGTGATGACGGTGATCTTCACCAGCCTGCTCGGCCCGTTCACCCTGCGGCTGATCAACACCGGCGGCGACGAGGCCAAGGCCGGCGCGATCCTCAAGGAGGCGACGGAGCAGGGCGTGACCCCGCTGGATCTGCTCGGCGACGCGGCATCGGCCTACGGCACCACGTTCATCGTGGCCACGGTGCTGGTGGCGCTGACCGTGATCCCGGCGCTGTTCCTGCCGCGCCGCAAGATGGTCGCGGCCGTGGAGGAGGGTGTGGACGTCAGCGCCCCGCCGCCCGTCATGCACTGACGCCCGTCATGCACTGACGCCCGCCGTGCACTCAGGTGCGCGAGACGAACGCCTCGACGGCGCCCCGGTACACCGCCGGGGCGTCGTCGTGTATCAGGTGCCCGGCACCGGGCACGCGCAGATACTGCGCCCGCGGGTTGCGCCGCGCCATCTGCGCCATCTGACCGGGCGGAGTGACCGAGTACTCGGCCTCGAGCAGCAGCGACGGCGCCTGCACCGCCTCCCACGGCGCCCAGAAGTCGCGGCCGCCCCATTCTTCGGCGAGGCGGGACCAGACGTCTATCCGGCCGTGCAGCCGGCCGTCGTCGAAGGCCTCGTAGAAGTAGCGGCCGGCGACCGGGCCGAACAGCACCTGCGCCTCGCTCTCGCCGGCGAAGCGCTCGGGCCAGCTGGCGAACCAGGGCTGCCAGGTGCCGGTGGTGCGGCCGCGGAAGTCCGGTGCCATGTCCTCGACCACCAGAGCGGCCACCAGTTCCGGATAGGCGGCGGCGGTGCACCAGGCGTGCAGCCCGCCCATCGAATGCCCGATGAGCACGGCCGGCCCGCGGTCGATCCAGGTGAGGATCTCGGCCACGTCGCCGACGAAGCGTTCGGTACTCAGTTCCTCGGGGCCGGGCAGGCCCACGGCGGCGGCCCCCTGGTGGAAGGCGGCGTCGAAGGTGAAGACCCGTCCGTAGTGGCGCAGCCACGGAATCTGCCGGCGCCAGGTGCGGCCGCGGCCCATCAGACCGTGCAGGAGCAGAATCGGCCGGCCGTCGCGGCCGCCGTGATCGAGCAGACCGGTGCTGGCGCACAACACTTTTCGCCCCGACATCGCGTCCACAGCCTTCAGACCCTATTGCACCGGCGGCAGCGGCACGTAGGCTCGTGCACATGGCAGTCGTGAAAATCAACGCAATCCACATCCCCGAGGGCCAGGGCGCCGAGCTGGAGAAGCGGTTCGCCGCCCGGGCCGGCACCGTCGACGGTCAGCCCGGTTTCCTGGGCTTCCAGCTGCTCCGCCCGGTCAAGGGCGACGACCGGTACTTCGTGGTCACCCAGTGGGAGACCGAGGAGGCCTTTGCGAACTGGGCCAACGGCGACGCGCGGGCCGCGCATGCGGGCGAAGCCCGTAAGCCGGTCGCCACCGGCGCCGATCTCCTCGAGTTCGAGGTCGTGCTGGACGTGGCCCCCAAGGGCTGACCGGCCCCTGCATCGGTGTGAAGCCGGCGACCCGCGACGGGTCGCCGGCTTCACGCATCCGGCTGCGATCCAGATTGCCGCGGCAAGCCCCTTCACATTTCTAGAACGTGTTCTAGTATCGATGGGAGAACCCACGACCTTTCAGGAGCACGTATGACCGCAGTGGCCGCACCCATCGAAACCAGCCAGCTCTACATCGGCGGACACTGGGTGGACCCGCACTCCGCCGACCGGCTCGAGGTGACCAATCCGGCCACCGGCGAACTGGTCGGCAGCGTGCCGCTCGGCGACGCCGACGACATCGACGCCGCCGTCCGCGCCGCCCGCGCCTCCTTCGACTCCGGGGTGTGGAGCGCCCGCCCGCCCGCCGAGCGGGCCGCCGTGCTGCGCAAGGCCGCACAGCTGATCGAGGAACGCTCGGCCGAGATCTGCGCCCTGGTCTCCGCGGAGATGGGCGCCACCCCCGGCGACGTCGCCACCCTGCAGCAGCTGGCCGGAACGGGCGTGCTCAACGGTTACGCCGACGCCTCGGACGCCTACGACTGGGAGGAGACCCGGCACGGCCTGTTCGGCGAGACCCTGGTGACCCGCGAAGCGGTCGGCGTGGTCGGCGCCATCATCGCCTGGAACGTTCCGCTGTTCCTGATCTGCAACAAGTTCGGCCCGGCGCTGGCGGCCGGCTGTTCGGTGGTCCTCAAGCCGGCCCCGGAGACCCCGCTCAACGCCAACCTGCTCGCGCAGCTCTTCACCGAGGCCGGCGTTCCCGAGGGCGTCATCTCGGTGGTGCCCGGCGGCGTCGAGGCCGGGCAGGCACTGGTCGATCATCCCGACGTGGACAAGATCACCTTCACCGGATCCACCCTGGCCGGCAAGGCCATCGCGGCCCGCTGCGGCGAGACCCTCAAGCGCTGCTCGCTCGAGCTCGGCGGCAAGTCGGCCGCCATCGTGCTCGACGACGCCGACATCGCCGCCTCGGCCCCGATGCTGGTGTTCACCGGCATCCTCAACTCCGGCCAGGCCTGCGTGGCGCAGACCCGGGTGCTGGTGCCGCGGTCCAAGAAGGACGAGATCGTCGAGGCGATGACCGCCGTCGCGGCGAGCTTCGTGCCCGGCCTGCCCGCCGAGGAGGGCACCACCATGGGGCCGATCATCAACGCGAAGCAGTACGAGAAGGTCCGCGGCTACATCGCCACCGGCAAGGCCGAGGGCGCCACCGCCGCCTACGAGATGGAGGTGCCGGAGATCGGCACCGGACACTTCGTGGGGCCGGTGATCTTCACCGACGTCACCAACGACATGACGATCGCCCGGGAAGAGATCTTCGGCCCGGTGATCAGCGTCATCGCCTACGACGACGTCGACGAGGCGATCGCCATCGCCAACGACTCCGACTACGGCCTGGCCGGCTCGGTGTGGACCGCCGACGTGCAGCGCGGTGTGGAGATCGCCAAGCAGGTGCGCACCGGCACCATGGGCATCAACTGGTACGCCATCGATCCGGCGAGCCCGTTCGGCGGCTACAAGAACTCCGGCATCGGCCGGGAGAACGGCCGCGAGGGGCTGGAGAGCTACCTCGAGCACAAGGCGATCATCCTGCCGATGGGCTACAGCTCCGAGCAGTAGACGCCGCAGGCGTAGCGACGCCGAGAGCCCCCGCGAGACGTCTCGCGGGGGCTCTCGGCGTCCGGCGGATCCGGCCCGAGCGGCCGGAGGCGGCTATCCGGTCGGCACCGGCGCCTCGGTGGTGGGCGTGGCCTCCGGGGTCACCGCCGGACTCTGCTGCGGGCCGGTCGGCTCCGGGGCCGGGGTCGAGGTGGTCGGGTTCGGGATCGGCACGGCGTCGCCGAGGTCCACGTCGCCGCTTTCGACCAGGTCCTTGAGCACGGTGTCGTCGATGATCTCGATGTCGCTGATCTTCCACTCACCGCCCTGTTTGTGCATGGTGTAGAGGATCCGGCTGGGATTGGCCGCCACATCGTCGGACTTCGCGGCGCTGGCCGACTGGTTGATGAACAGCAGCACCTTGGCGCTGTCGCGGGTGTTCTCCACCACCCCGGAGGACTGGATCTCGATCTGCGAGACGATGCCCTGTTGCTTGACCTCGGTGGCGATGTTCTTCTCGACGATGCGTTCCTGATAGGTCTTCTTCGCCTCGCCGGTCACCACCGCCATCGTCTTCTTGATGTTCTCCTCCACATCCTGCGGGGTGTAGCCGAACATCAGCTTGACGTAGCGGTCGGCGGCGTCGAGAGCGCTGGAGCGCGCGTCCTCTTCGGCCTGCGCACCGGCGTACCGGACGCCGAGCACCGTGGTCACGGCGATCGCCGCGATCACGACGAGCACGGAGAGCGCGATCAGGCCGCGCCGCAGCAGGGTGCCGTCGCGTGTGCCCCGGCGTTTGCCCGTCGGCGTGGACGCGGTGCCCCGGCTCATATGACGAACTCCATATTGCTGACCTTCATCTGGCCGTTGATCTTGGTGATGTCCACCTTCCACCGGAAGGTCTGATAGATCGGCTCGTCCTTGGGGTCGGTGGTGGCGCCCACCCAGCCGAAGACCATGATCACCTGCCCCTCCTTGTCCGTGGACTCGGTGACGGCGTCGGAGAGCACGGTGGTGGCGGTCTTGGCGTTGCCCTGCCGGATCATCTCGGCGACCATCTTCATGTTGTCGCGGAACATCTGCTGCGCCCGGCCGGTGGTCCGTTCCTGGGAGAGCTTGTAGATGTCGTCGGCGTTGTCCGGGTTCAGGGTGGTCATCTCCACCACCACCTGCTTGGCGAAGGTGGCGTAATCGTTGCGCTGCTGACGCTGATCGCGCAGCTCGTCGTACTTCACGGTGAAGACCACCGAGGCGACGATGCAGCCCACCACGATCACCACTCCGGCGGCCGCCGTGATGGCGGTGAGCAGCCGGGTGCGCTCCCCGGCCGGCGCGCTGCGGGCCGGACCGGACTTCGCCGGACCGCGGCCGCTCGTTCCGGCCCGGGGCTTCCCGGCCCGCTTCCTGCCGATCCTGCGCTTCTTCCCGGCCTCTCGCGTGCCGGTGGCCGGGTCATCGGCCGGCGATCCGGCGTCGGTCCCGGCAGCGGACGTCGTCGCCGCGGCGCGGGACGCGGTGCCTCGGGAGCGTCGGCGCTCCCGGTACGAGACGGCGGCCGGCCGGTCCGCATCGATCACCACGGTGTCGTCGGCCGCACTGTCGGCGGCGCCGTCGCTGTCGGCGGCCGCACTGCCCGCAGGGCCGTCGGCATCGTCGCTCTCGCCGTCGGCCGGTGAGGACTGTGCGTGCTCCCCGCCGGTCGCGGCATTCTCCGCGTTCTCCGCGTTCTCCGCGTTCCCCGTGGTGTCAGCGACCTTCGCGTCGGCACCGGCCTCGGGCTCCGCGGCGTCGGCCGGATCGGATCCGGACGGATCGGCGACGATCAGCTTCTCGGTGTCCTCGCCGCTCTCGGCGGGTCCGGTGCCGCCCGCCGCCGAGGCCGCGGACTGCCGGCCCGGCGCCGGCCGGCGGCGCCGCGAACGGCCCAGTGGGCTCGACTTGCGCACCACCGATCGGGGCTGGTCAGCGGAGGAGTCCGGGTTCAGTTCTCCACCGTCTTCGTGATCAGGTCGTACCATTGCGTCTTCTGGCCCTCGGTTTCCTTGCTCAACTCGCCGGTTGTGTACTTCTTACCGTCGGGTCCTATGAACTCGCCAGTGTCGGGGTCGTAGGTGGTCGCGTACACCGCCGGTTCGGAGTCGTACGACTTGGCGCTTCCGGGCACCACCCGGCCGGCCGGCTGCCGCGGCTGCACCTCGGAGGCCTTCGGCAGGTCGGTACCCGGGAAACCGTTGGGCAGGGCCAGGTTCTGGTCGGCGTCGGGCTTGTAGCCGGTGGCGCACTCCTCCGGGGTGGGCGCCCGGCGTCCCGGATACTCCACACAGGGGAAGTTGCGGGCGCCGCGCACCGTCGACTGGGCGTTCTGCGGCAGCCGGCACAGTTGTCCGGGCGGCAGGTCGCGGGCGTCCTGCGCTGACGGGAAGCGCCACTGATCCGGCGGGAGGAAGCCCACCGTGCAGGCCGGTGGATCCTGGAAGCCGAGGGTGAACGAGACATTGGCGCCGTACCGGCTCGAGCCGGTGTTGACGGCCGTCAGCAGGGCGGCGAGCACACGCGGATAGAGCACGATGGTCTGCCGCAGGTTCGGCAGGTACAGCGCCATGGTGCGGGCGTCCACCCGCAGATTCGAGACGGCCAGCGGCAGCGACTCGTTCATGTCCGAGAACAGCTTCTGCGCCGCGTTCGCCGTGCCCGGCCCCTCGCGCAGGATGTCGGTGATCTCCGGCCGGTGCGCCCGCAGGGTGTCGGTGAAGGTGGTCACGTCCCGCGTCCAGGAGCGGATCTGCGCGGCCGTCTGATTCTGAGTCTCGAGAATCGGGCCGGCCTGATCCACCAGGGCGATCGCGGTGTCGACGTTCTTGTCGGCCTCGGCCACGAACAGCGCCATCGAGTCGAGCAGCCGCTGCAGCTGCGGACCGGTGCCGTTGAAGGCCGCGAAGGCCTCGTCCATCAGATCCCGCAGCTTGGTGTCGCCGACCTGGTTGAGCAGCGCATCAGCCTGGTCGAGCATCGAGGAGATCTCCACCGGCAGGTCGGTGACCTCCACCGTGGCATCGTCGCCCAGGCTGTGCGAGCTGACGTTCTCCGCCGGCGGAGAGAACTCGACGAACTGTTCGCCGACCGCCGAGACGCTGCGCACCGAGACCACCGAGTTGTCCGGAATGTGCGTCCCCGAGTCGATCCGCAGCTCGGCCTCGACACCCTTCTCGGTGAGCCGCATACCGGTCACCTTGCCCACGTTGACTCCGCGGAAGCTGACGTTGGCGTTCTTGTACAGCCCGCCCGAGGCGTCCATCTGTGCCTTGACCGTGTACGAGCCGATGCCCACCATCTGCGGAATACGAATGTAGTAGACGGCCATCGCCACGATCGAGATCACGGTGACGATCGAGAAGATGATCAGCTGGGCGCGTACGAAACCGGTGATCTTCATCAGTTCCCTCCCCGCGTGCCGGTGGTCGAGGCCGGCTTCTTCGCCGAACTCCCCGGGGACGTCTTCCGGGGCGAGGTCGCCGGACTGGACTTCTTCTGGCCGGTCTCCTTCTGGGAGGGATTCTTCTGGGAGGGCTTCTTCCCGGACCCATCACTGCCCGGCTGTTCGAAGGGCGCCGCGAACGGATCGGAAGTCTTGCGCGCCGCGCCGGCCGAGATGCCCAGCAGTCCTTCCGGCCCGGTCAGTCCGGCGCCCTGCATGAACGTCTTGTTGAGCCGGTCGACGGTCAGGTCCAGCACCAGGTCGGAGTTGACGTAGTCGCCGCGGACCAGCCCGTCGATCTTGTCCTGCACGAACGGGAAGGTCAGCAGCACCCGCAGCGAGTTCATCAGCGCCGGACCGGTGGTCGCCAGCTGCGAGAGCAGCGCGCGCACGTTCGGCACGATCGTCTCGATGTCGTCGCGGTTCTTGCGCAGCACCTGATTGGCGGTGTCCGAAAGCTGCCCCACCGCACCGAGCGCGTTGACCAGGTTCTCCCGCTGATCGACCATCAGCTGCAGGATCTGCGGGCTGTCGGCCAGCGCCCGCTCGACGGTGGGCTGCTGAGCGTTGATCGACGCCGCGAGCCGGTCCAGCCCGTTCATGGCGGCGATGATGTTGTCGGTCTGCTCGTCGAGGTCGTCGACGAAGGTGGTCAGCCGCGGCAGCAGGTCTTTGAGAACGTCCTCGCGGCCGCCGAAGACCTTGTTCAGTTCGGTGACCACACTGCCGGCCTGGGAGAGGCCGCCGCCGTTGAGCACCACCGACAGCGAACTGAGCACCTGCTCGGTAGTCGGATACCGGCACGGATCCACCTGCTGTGAACTGGTGATGTCGGGCACCGGGTCCTTGTCGGGCACCGCGATGTTCTCCTGCTCGGGGCAGTCGGGCAGTTCCAGGGCGCCGCCGGCGGTCACGAACTTCCCGTCGGGGTGTTCGGGCGGGACGATCGCCACATGCGACGAGCCGAGCACCGAGGTCATCCCGATCATGGCGTGCGAGCCGACCGGCACCTTGACGCCCTTGTCCAGGCGCAGAGTGATCTTGGCCTTCCAGTTCTCCACCTTGATATCGCCGACGCTGCCGACGGTGGCATCGGTCATCATCACCGGCGCGTTCTTGACCAGGCCCGCCGCCGACGGGATGAGCGCGGTGATCGAGTACGCATCCTGTCCGGTGCCGGCGGCGCCTATCGACGACACCCCCGAGACCACGTCCACGCCGCAGGCGCTCAGCGGCGCCACCAGTACGGCTGCGGCGGCCATCGCGACCACTCCCCTGCCCAGGCGCTTCATCGTCCGCCTCCGAACGGCAGCAGGAGTTTGGTGACCGGGTCGACGTAGGTGTCGGGTTTGGTGCTGGCCACGTCGCGCTCCTGCTCACCCTGCTGGGCGCGTTCCTTGACGCTCTGGTTCTGGTAGTAGATCTGGTCCGGGTACGCGGCGCGGCCGATCAGCGGGTTGGCGATGAACGGCGGGTAGTTCACCACCACGTCCTTCATGATCGGGGCGATCAGATCCACGCACTTCTCGACGTTCTCCTCGGTGTCCATCGGCCGGGCGGTCGAGTCCATCGACCCGCAGAGCAGGGTGATGAGGTTGTTGCCCATGCCCAGACCGAAGACGCCGTCGAGCGCGCCGTTCATCGGGTTGTAGATGTTCATGAAGTTGGCCAGCTGGTTGGGCGCCGAATGCAGCAGCCCGCGCAGTTCCTCGTCCTTGTTCTTCAGCGTCCCGGTGAACTGCGCCAGCTTGGTCACGGTGTCGCCGAGCTCCCCGCTGTTGCGGTCGAGAAAGGTCTTGAGCGCGCCGGTGGCCTCGTCGAGGTTCTCCATCGCATCGCCGAGGTCGTCGTCGGCGTCGGCCAGCACATCGCTGACGTCGGCGATCCGGCCGTTGAACTGGACCAGCTGATCGTGGTTGTCGGCCAGCAGGTCCGTCAGCTTCTGCAGCGACTTGACGGTGGCGAACAGGTCCTCGCGCCGGTTCGACAGCGTGCCCGCGACCTGCGACATCTCCTTGATCGAGGTGGCCATCGCCGCCCCGTTGCCGTCGAGGTTGGCGGCCAGCGTGTCGATGGTGTCGGCGGCGGTGCCGGCCTCTTTGCCGTCGGAGTTCGGGCCGAGTGCCGTACTCAGCTCGTCGAGCTGTTTCTTCACGTCGTCCCACTCCATCGGGATGACGGTGCGCTCCATCGGGATGTCCGCGTCGGCGGCGAGTTTGGGGCCGCCGGTGTAGCTGGGGCTGAACTGGATGAACCGTCCGGACACCAGCGACTGGGCGACGATGACCGCCTTCGCGTCGGCGGGCACCGGGATGTCGTCGTCGATTCGCATGACCACTTTGACGTCGTGTTCGCGCGGCTGCACCTCGGTGACCTTGCCGATGTTCACGCCGATCACCCGGACCGGGTCGCCCTCGTAGAGTCCGGTGGTGGACGGGAAGTAGGCGGTCACGGTGTGCGTGGTGGCGCGGTTGACACCGAAGTAGATGCCCACGGCCGCCACGATCACCACCAGGGCCACGGCCAGCGAGCCGAGCGTCTTGCCGAGGACGGACATGCCCGCGACACGTTCACGAACTGCCATCTCAGCGCCCTCCATGTGCGGTCGGCGGAGCACTGCTCGGTGTGGGCCGCTTGGGCAGGTCCGGGGCGTTCCTGCCCGGCGCCTCCGACCAGTTCTCCGGCCAGGCCGGGAAGCCCGAGTACTTGGTGAAGTACTCGAACGCCTCCGGGTACTTGCCCTCGAGGACCCGCATGAACGAGCCCATGTAGCCACCCCAGGTGGGCAGGCCCACCAGCGACGAGAAGTACGGGCCCGAGGCCACCGCCTCGCCGAGGGTGTTGGCGTACGGGCCGAGCTCGTCGATGGCCCGTGAGAAATTGTCCTGGTTCTTGTTCAGCACGTCGAGCACCTGGTTGAACTGGTCGAGCACCGGCTTGAGCTGTTCGTTGTTGTCCTCGACGAAGCCGGTCAGCTCGGCGGTCACGTTCTTGGTCCCGGTGATCACCTGGCCGAGCGCCTGCCGGCGCATCTGCAGTTCACCGAGCAGGGCGTTGGCGTCGATCAGCAGCTGCTCGATCTGATCGCTGCGCTTGCCGACGATGTCGCTGACGCCGCGCGCCTTCTGCAGCAGATGGTCGAGCGCATCGTCGCGTTCGGCGATCGAGGCGCTCAGCCGGCTCACCCCGTCGACGGCCGCCCGCATGTTGGCAGGAGTGTCCGAGAAGGCCTCGTTGAGCGTCGTGAGGGCCTTGTTGAGCTCGTCGGTGTCGGTGTCGGTCAGCGTCGACGTCGCGTCCTCGAGCGCATCGGTCAGCGAGTACGGCGCGACGGTCTGGTCCACTGGGATCGACTGACCGGGTTTGATCCGGCCCTCGCCGAGCGGGGTGAGGGTCAGGTTGCGCCGGCCCAGCACCGTCTCGGTCTTGATGGCCGCCCGGGTCTGATCACCGAGCTCGATGGTGTCGTTGAGGCGGAAGCGCACCTTGGCCAGCAGCCCGTCCTTGGTCTGATCGATGCCGATCTTCTCCACGCTGCCCACTTCGACGCCGGCCACGGTCACCACGTCGCCGGTCACCAGCCCGCCCGCATCGTCGAAGTAGACGTCGTAGGTGCTCACCTGGCTCAGGAACGGCAGCCGATCCATCTGCAGGGCGCTGATCACCAGGGCGGCGACCAGGACCACGCCGAGCACACCCATCGAGAAGCGGCTGCGCTTGGTGCCGCGGCGTCCTTCGAACTGTTCTTCACTCACGTCGCGCACCTCCCGCCCGCTTTGGTCTTGTCGCCCATCGCGTCGATGGAGGTGAAGAAGTACTGGCTGTCGCCCGGTCCCGGCAGGAGCAGCCGGATCCGGCAGAAGTAGATCTGCAGCCAGGATCCGTAGCTGCCCAGATTCGACAGCGTCTTGAAGCTGCCGGGCAGCTCGGTGAGGAGCTGGTCGAGGAAGTCCCTGGACTTGAGGGCTTCGGCCGAGGTCTGGCCCAGCGCGGTGATCGTCTGCTTGAGATCGGGCCGGGTGTTGCCGAGCAGACCGGCCAGCGAGTTGGTCACCTCGGCGGTCTGGGTGACGGCGTTGCCGATCACGCCCTTGTCCTCGGCCAGGCCGGTGACCAGCTGCTGCAACCGGTCCACGCTCTGATCCAGGCCCTGATGATCGGATTCGAGGGTGGTCAGCGTCTGGTTGAGGTTGTCGATCACCGAGCCGATCAGGGCATCGCGGTCGGCCAGCTGGTCGGTGAACGAGGCGGTGCTGGCGAGCAGCTGGTTGAGTCCCTCACCCTGTCCCTGGAAGACGGCGATCAGCGCCGTGGAGAGCTCGTTGACGTCGTCGGCGCTCATCGTCTTGAAGAGCGGTTTGAAGCCACCGAGCAGATTGTCCAGGTCCAGGGCCGGTTCGGTCTGGGTGATCGGGATCGTGGCGCCCGGTGAGAGGTACTTCTCCAGGTCGCCGCCGCCGGGCTGCAGCTCCAGGTACCGGTCACCTGTGAGGTTCTCGTAGCGCACCAGGGCACGCACCGAGGTGGGCAGGCGGAAGTCCTCGTTGACGTCGAACTTCACCTCGGCGGTGTTGTCGCGGGTCAGGTGCACCTTGTTCACGGTGCCCACGTCCACGCCGGCGATCTTGACGCGGGAGCCGGACTTCATGGCCGAGGCGCTGGTGAACAGGGCCTTGTACGACTCGGTGCCGCCCGGCTGGTACTTGCTGAAGACGAGCACCAGCCCGGCCATCACCAGCAGCATGACGACGATGAAGCTGGCGAGTTTGATGATCGTGGCGCGGAACGCGCGGGCGCGCTTATCCAAGCTCCGGCCCTCCGAACAGCAGGTTGAACAGTTTGAACGGCTGCAGCTTGGCGGTGGTCCGCGGCTGGTAGGGCTGCGGCGCGTTGTCGATCACGTAGAAGCGCACGTGCTCCTTGGACGTCGAATCGGTCAGACCCTCGCAACTGGCCGGGCCGTTGCCCTTGACCTGGGGCAGATCCTGCGGCCAGCGGTAGGGATTCTGGCCGGGGATCAGGGCGGCGTCGAGCAGCAGCATACCGTTGCGTCCGCCCAGCAACGGACTGGCGATGTCCACCAGGTCCGAGGCCGTGGTGATGAAGCAGCGCAGGGCGGGCGCGTGATAGCCGAGCAGCGAGGTCACCGGGTTGAGATCGGTGAGGGTGGCCATCACGTCCTTCTTGGCCCGGGAGAGCACCCCGTTCGCGGTGTTGGCCATGCCGGTGACGCTGATCAGCAGCGAGTCCAGGTTGGCGGTGTTCTCCACCAGGGTGTTGCCCACCTGGGTGGCGTTGTCGACGGTGCGCATCAGGTTCGGCATGGCATCGGCGTAGACATTCGTCGCACCGGCCGCCTGCTCGAGCAGGTCGTTGAACTCGGGCAGATGCTTGTTGGTCTTGCCGAGAATGTTCGTCAGCTGTTCGAGCGCGTCGCCGACGCGTTCGCCGTTGCCGGCCAGCGCCTCGTCCACCGCGCCGATGACGGTGTTGAGCTTCTGCGGCTCGATCGTGGCCAGCACGGTCACCAGCTGCTGGTAGACGGTGTTGAGTTCGACGACCACGTGGTCGGCGTCGATCGTCGAACCGGCCCGCAGATGGGCGTTGGACGCTCCGGTGTCCGGGATCTCCAGGTTCACGGCCTTGGCACCGAAGATGGTGTTGGACTTGATGTCGGCGACCACATTGTCCGGGACCTCACGGATGGTGTCGTTGTCCATCTCGAGGGTCAGCACGGCATGGTCGCCATGGTTGCGGACCTTGGCCACCCGGCCCACCTGCACCCCGCGCAGCTTCACCTTGGCGTCGGGGTCCATCACCAGACCGGCACGCGGGCTGTGGAGGGTCACTGTGCTGGTGCTGTCGAACCAGCCCAGGAACTGGCCGGAGGCCAGCGCGACGACGGCGGCGAGCAGGCCCACCATGATCGCGGCGGCCAGCTTGCGCAGCCAGTTGGGACGTCCTCGTTTCATACCTCAGCCCGCCAGGTTGAAGTTGCCGTCGGCGCCGTAGATGGCGAGCGAGGTGAGCAGGGTGATGACCACGACCACGACCAGCGAGGCGCGCACGGCGTTGCCGACGGCCACGCCCACGCCTACCGGACCGCCGGAGGCGTTGAAGCCGTAGTAGGTGTGGATCAGCATGACGGCCACGGCCATGCAGATGGCCTGCACGAACGACCACAGGATGTCCGACGGGATGAGGAACGTCGAGAAATAGTGGTCGTAGACGCCGGCCGACTGTCCGTAGAGGACGACCGTGGCGAAGCGGCTGGCCAGGAACGAGGCGAGCGCCGCGAGCGAGTAGAGCGGGATGATCGCGATCAGTCCGGCGACGATGCGCGTGCTCACCAGGTAGGGGATGGACCGGATGGCCATCACCTCGAGGGCATCGATCTCCTCGGCGACGCGCATCGCGCCGAGCTGGGCGGTGGCGCCGGCCCCGATGGTCGCGGCCAGGGCGATGCCGGCGATCACCGGCACCGCGATGCGCACGTTGATGAAGGCGGAGAAGAAGCCGGTGAGGGCCTCGACACCGATGTCGGCCAGCGAGCTGTAACCCTGCACGGCGATGGTGCCGCCGGTGAACAGGGTGAGAAAGCCGACCACCACCACGGTGCCGCCGATCATCGCCAGCGCGCCGGTGCCCATGGAGATCTCGGCGATCAGCCGGAGCGTCTCCTTCTTATAGCGGCGCAGCGCCTGCGGAATGGAGATCAGCGAATCCCAGTAGAACAGGGCCTGATCGCCGATCTTGTTCCAGTCCTCCCCGGCGCGTTTGAGCGCGACGCGCGCGGTGAGCAGTCTCGTAGTACCCGGCAGAACCATCGCTAGCCCATCGTCGCTTTCAGGCCGACCGCCGTGACGACGACGTTCACCACGAACAGGGCCATGAAGGAGTAGACGACCGTCTCGTTGACCGCGTCGCCCACGCCCTTGGCCCCGCCCTTCACGTTGAGTCCCCGGTAGCAGGCGACGAGGCCGGCGAAGAGACCGAACAGGGCGGCCTTGACCATTGAGATCACCAGCTCTCCCAGGCCCGTGAGCAGGGTCAGGTTGGCGACGAAGGCGCCCGGGTTGACGTCTTGCAGGTAGACCGAGAAGACGAAGCCGCCGGCGATGCCGATGGTGCACACCAGCGAGTTGAGCAGCAGCGCGACCATGGTCGAGGCCACCACGCGCGGCACCACCAGCCGGTGGGTGGGGTTGATGCCGAGCACCTTCATCGCGTCGATCTCTTCCCGGATGGTCCGGGCCCCGAGGTCGGCGCAGATGGCGGTGGCGCCGGCACCGGCCACGATCAGCACGGTCACGATGGGGCCGATCTGGGTGACGGTGCCCAGTGCGGTGCCCGCTCCGGAGAGGTCCTGGGCGCCGATCTCACGCAGCAGGATGTTCAGGGTGAAGCTCACCAGAACGGTGAACGGGATGGCGACGAGGAGCGTCGGCACCAGCGAGACACGGGCGATCGCCCACGACTGCTCGATCGTCTCGCGCCACTGAAACGGCCGGCGAACCAACTCACGGGCTGATTCGACACCCAATGCGACGAAGTCCCCCACTCCGCTCATCGGAGCGGCCAGCCGATTCAGCAAGTCCCCTCCTCTGTCAGCGTGCTTGGCAACCTATCACGCCCACTCACGGCGGACGGATCGACTTTCTCAACAATCGATTAGATGAGATCGGAAGCGGAAAACGTCCCACGATCGGCTTCTGCGAAGTAGCCGGAGAGCCGCTCGCCGAGGACCGTTTCGTCCCATTCGTCGCCGTCGGCGATGAACACCTGCTGGACCCGCGGGGCGGCCATCAGCGTGACGGTGTTGCCGTACACGACGAAGACCTGTCCGTTGACCCCTTCGGAGGCCGGGCCCGCCAGATACCGCACCAGCGTGACCACGTGATCGGGCGAGAGCGGATCCACCTCGCCGGCCGGGGCCTCGCCGAAGACGTCGGCGGTCATCGAGGTCCGGGCCCGCGGGCAGATGGCGTTGGCCCGCACGCCGTAGCGCTCGAGGGCGCGGGAGGCGGAGAGGGTGAGCGCGGTGATGCCGGCTTTCGCGGCACCGTAGTTGGCCTGTCCGGGCGGGCCGAGCAGCCCGGCTTCGGAGGCGGTGTTGATCAGCCGGCCGTAGACCGGCGCGCCGGCCTCCTTGGACGCCGCCCGCCAGTGGGCGGCGGCGTTCCGGTTGAGTAGGAAGTGACCGCGCAGATGGACGGCGACGACGGCGTCGAACTCCGCGTCGGTCATGTTGAAGAGCATGGCGTCGCGGGTGATCCCGGCGTTGCTCATGACGATGTGCAGCCCGCCGAGGTCCTCGGTGGCCACCCGCATGATCTCGGTGGCGGTGGCGCTGTCGGAGATGTCGCCGGCCACCGGGACGGCGTGTCCGCCGGCGGTCCGGATCTCGTCGATCACGTCGCTCGCGTCGAGCGCGGCGCCGAGATCGTTGACGATCACGGTGGCGCCGTCGGCGGCCAGGCCGAGCGCCTCGGCACGTCCGAGGCCGGCGCCTGCACCGGTCACCACCGCGACGCGGCCGTGCAACGGGGAACTCACGAGGGGGTCCTCTCCTTGGGTCGGATCAAGTAGAACATGTTCTAACACATCCCCGTCGCGACAGGCCAGCGAATCCGGGAAAGATCCGCCGGCGCTACTCCAGACTCAGTGCCGACTTAGGGCAGCTGGCCACCACCTGGCGCATCTCCTCCTCCCGCTCGGCAGGCACCTCCTCTTGGAGAATCACCAGGTAATCGTCGTCGTCAAGGTCAAAGACATCCGGTGCCATCCCCACACAGACCGCGTTGGACTCACACAGATCGAAGTCGCATTTGACTCGCATGTTCTTCCTCCGGTTTCCCCGAGCACGTGGTTGACTGTGTCGGTGACTACACGTTAGAACGTGTTTCAGTACTAGCCAAGTGTTTGACGCAAGCGGCCGCCCTCGCGGGCCGTCCGCCGGCTTCCGAACCGGATATCCCAGGAGCAGGTCATGCGGATCGCCTACACCCCCGAGCAGGAGCGGCTCCGCCGCGAACTGCGCGACTACTTCACCGCGCTGATGACCCCGGAGCGCAAGGCCGCACTGGCCGGCGGCGAGGGGGAACTCGGCGAGGGCGACGCCTACCGGGACGTGGTCCGGCAGATGGGCCGCGACGGCTGGCTCGCGCTGGGCTGGCCCACCGAATACGGCGGCGCGAACCGCTCGATGATGGATCAGCTCATCTTCACCGACGAGGCGGCCATCGCCGGCGCACCGGTGCCGTTCCTGACCATCAACTCGGTGGCGCCGACTATCATGCACTACGGCACCGACGAGCAGAAGGAGTTCTTCCTGCCCCGGATCGCCGCAGGTGAGCTGCACTTCTCCATCGGCTACTCCGAGCCGGGTGCCGGCACCGATCTGGCCGCCCTGCGCACCACCGCCGTCCGCGACGGCAGCGAGTACGTGATCAACGGGCAGAAGATGTGGACCAGTCTGATCCCCTACGCCGACTACGTCTGGCTGGCCTGCCGCACCGACCCGGAGGCCGCCAAGCACAAAGGCATCTCGATGCTCATCGTGCCGACCACGGCCGACGGCTTCTCGTACACCCCTGTGCACACCATGTCCGGGGTGGACACCTCGGCCACCTACTACTCGGATGTGCGGGTGCCCACCACGGCGCTGGTCGGCGAGGAGGGCGGCGGCTGGCCGCTGGTGACCAATCAGCTCAACCACGAGCGGGTGGCGCTGTGCAGCGCCGCACCGATCCAGACGGCGCTGCGCGAGACCCTCGCCTTCGCCGCCGAGGCCAAGACCGGCGACGGCCGTCGGCTGGCCGACGTGCCGTGGGTGCGGGCCAATCTGGCCCGGGTGCAGGCCAAGGTCGAGTTCCTCAAACTGATCAACTGGAAGATCGCCTCGATCGCGGCACAGGGCGGTTCGCCGTCGCCGGCCGATGCCTCGGCCACCAAGGTCTTCGGCACCGAGTTCGCCACCGAGGCCTACCGGCTGCTGATGGAGGTCGTCGGACCGGCCGCCGCCCTGCGCCAGGGCAGTCCCGGCGCCCACCTGCTCGGCCGGCTCGAACGGTTCTCCCGCACCTCGCTGATCCTCACCTTCGGCGGCGGCACCAACGAGATCCAGCGCGACATCATCGGCATGCTCGCCCTGCAACTGCCCCCGGCCCGTCGCTGATCCGCACACCGCCCGCCGTCTTTCCGCCCGCAAGGAGCACCCCATGGACTTCACCCCCTCCGAAGCCGCCGCCGATCTGGCCGGGCTGGCCGCCGACATCGCCGCCGCAGTGAGCACCCCGGCACGGGTCGCCGATCTCGAAGCCGGGACGGCCCCGATCGACGACCGGCTCTGGCGGAAGCTCGCCGGGGCCGGACTGCTCGGTCTGGCCGCTCCCGAGGACGACGGCGGCGCCGGACTGGGGCCCGAGGAGACCGTGGCGGTGGCCATCGCGCTGGGCCGGCATCTGTCGCGGGTGCCGTACGGTTCGCATGCGGTGGCCGCGGTCCCGGTGCTGGCCACCGCGGGCTCTGCGCGGCTGCGCGCCGAACTGCTCGGACCGGCCGCCACCGGTGCGGCGATCTGCTCGGCCGCGGTCGAGGAGGATCTCGGCGTGGATCTGCATGCGCCGTCGGCCACCCTGACCGCATCGGGCGGGTCGGGCCTGGCGCTCAGCGGCAGCAAGGTGAACGTTCCCTATGCGGCGGCGGCCGACGCGCTGCTGGTGAGTGTGACCGGTCCCGACGGACCCGCGGTAACGGCGGTGCGCACCGGCAGTGCCGGGGTGCGGATCACGGAGACCCCGAGCACCGGACTGACCCCGGTCTACCAGGTCGATTTCACCGAGGTGCCGGTCGCCGACGACGACGTCCTGACCGGTGGCGCCGCGACCCTGGCCCGCACCGTGGATCTGCTGCGGCTGGCGGTGGCCGCCGATCAGACCGGGGTGATCGCCGCGGCTCTGGAGGCGACCGCGACCTATGCCCGCGAACGCGAACAGTTCGGTCGCCCTATCGGCTCCTTCCAGGCGGTGGCGCAGCGTCTGGCCGACGGCTACATCGATGTCCAGGCCCTGACCCTGACCACCGAGCAGGCCGCCTGGTTGCTGTCCCCGGAGGCGGGCGCCGATGCCGGGGAGATCTCGTCCGCCGTCGCGACGGCGAAGTTCTGGGCCGCCGAGGCCGGGCATCGGGTGGCGCACACGAGCGTGCACGTACACGGTGGCGTGGGCCTGGACACCTCACATCCGGCGCACCGATACTTCCTGCGCGCCAAGCAGAACGAGTTCACCCTCGGCACCGCCCCGGTGGTCCTCGACGATCTCGGCGCCGTGCTCGCCGCTTCCGGGCTGCCCGGCCGATGAGTCCGGCGGCCGTGACCGACCGGCTCGCACTGACCTCGCTGCTCGCCCCGCTGGCCGGCGACGCCGAGCACGGCATCCACTACCGCGACGAGTTCGCCAGCTGGCGCGATCACCTCGCGACGGCGCAGCAGTGGGCGCGGGTGCTCGGCTCGGTGCTCAGCCCCACCCGTCCACCGCATGTGGGTGTGCTGCTGCCCAATGTGCCCGAGTTCAGCGTTCTGTTCGCCGCCGCCGCGATGAGCGATGTGGTGCTGGTGGGCCTCAACCCCACCCGGCGGGGTGCGGCCCTGGCCGACGACATCGCCCGCAGCGACTGCCAGCTGGTGCTCACCGGTCACGGCCTGGGCGGGCTGATCACCGAATCGGGCACCACGGCGCCCACGTTCGACGTCGCCGGGCACGCCTGGGCCGAGTTGCTCGCCGCCCATCCGGCGCCCCCGGCGCCGGTCGCGGTACCGGAGGCCGATCCGGATGCACTGCTGATGCTGATCTTCACCTCCGGCACCACCGGGGCGCCGAAGGCGGTGCGGTGCAGCCAGCGCAAGTTCGCCGCCGCCGGAGCCATGCTCGCCGAGCGTTTCCGCATCGGCGCCGACGACGTCGTCTATCTGTCGATGCCGATGTTCCACTCCAATGCGCTGATCGCCGGCTGGTCGGTGGCCGCCGCCGGCGGAGCGTCGATCGCCCTGCGAGAGCGCTTCTCCGCCAGTGGGTTCGGCGACGATGTGCGTCGTTACGGGGTGACCTACGCGAACTACGTGGGCAAGCCGCTGCACTACATTCTGACCACCCCGGAACGCAGTGACGATGCGCAGACCTCACTGCGGCTGATGTACGGCAACGAGGCGACGGCCGCCGATCGCGCAGAGTTCGAGCGGCGCTTCGGTGCGCGAGTGGTGGACGGATTCGGCTCTACCGAGGGCGGGGTGTCGATCACCCGGACCCCGGAGACTCCCGACGACGCGCTCGGCCCGCTGCGCGGGCCGGTGGCCGTGGTGGATCCGGACACCCTGGCGGCGGTCCCGGCCGGGACGGTCGGCGAGATCGTGAACTCCTCCGGCGCGGGGCTTTTCGACGGCTACTATCGCGACGAGGAGGCCACCGCCGAGCGCCTGCGGGGCGGTTTCTACCGCACCGGTGATCTGGGCTGGGTGGACGAGGCCGGTTTCGTGCACTTCGCCGGGCGGACCGGCGACTGGCTGCGGGTGGACGGCGAGAATCTGGGCACCACTCCCATCGAGCAGATTCTGCGCAGGCATCCGCAGATCGTCGACTGCGCCGTGTTCGGCGTTCCGCGGGAGATCGGCGACGATGTCGGCGCCGCCCTCGTCGCCCCGGGGCTCACTCTGGAATCGCTCACCGGATTCCTTGCCGCACAATCGGATCTGGGGCCGAAGCAGAGGCCCACAGCCGTCTGGATCGTCGACGACCTCCCGCAGACCGCCACCTTCAAGGTCCGCCGCAGCGAACTCGTCACCTCCCTCGGAACCCCCACCTGGGAGCTACCTCCGGTCCGATAGCCCCGCCGGCCGGTTCAGCACCCAGCGCGTGGTCGAGCCCCCATTCCTGTGCTGCGGCGCGCGGGCTACCGGAGCCGTTCGGCGCCGAACGGGAGCAGCGCCATCTCCCGCGCATTGCGGACCGCTGTCGCCGGCTGCCGCTGCTGCTGCGGCGACAGGCCGGTGACCTGCCGTGCGCGGATCCGGCCCCGGTCGGTGAGGAACTGCCGCAGCACCGCGGTGTCCTTGTAGTCGAAGGTCAGTCCGGGATAGGCCCGCCGCTTCCGTCCGGCTGCCGTCCGATGACGTTCGGCCCCAGTTCTCTTCGCCATCACCAACTCGCTTTCGAGATGCCCGGGAGTTCACCCCGGTGGGCCATCTGCCGGAACCGGATCCGGGACAGGCCCGCCCTGCGCAGGTAGCCGCGCGGTCGGCCGTCGACCGCATCGCGGTTGCGCAGCCTGGTCGCACTGGCATCGCGAGGCTGCCGGGAGAGTTCGGCGCGCGCCGCCGCCCGCTGCTCGGCGCCGGCGGCCGGATCGGCGATGATCGCGGTCAGTTCGGCCCTCCGCGCGGCATAGCGGGCGACGATCGCCTCCCGCTTGCGTTGTTTGACGATCGTGGACTTCTTGGCCATCAGCGATCCTCCCGGAATTCGACGTGCCTGCGGACGATGGGATCGTATTTGCGCAGGACCAGCCGGTCGGGATGATTGCGCCGGTTCTTGCGGGTGACGTAGGTGTAGCCGGTGCCGGCCGTCGACCGGAGTCTGACCACAGGCCGCAGATCGGTGCTCGCCATCAGATCCGCTCCCCCGCCGCCTGCATCCGGGCGATCACCGCGTCGATGCCGTCCCGGTCGATGACCTTGATTCCCTCGGTGGACACCCGCAGGGTCACCCGCCTCCGCAGACTGGGCACCCAGTAGCTGCGCCGCTGCAGGTTGGGCCGCCACTGCCGGCTGGTCCGGCGATGCGAATGCGACACCTGCTTCCCGAATCCGGGCACCTTGCCGGTGACCTGACATCTGGCACTCACGGTGCACCTCCCATTCCATTTATTGACAACGATTCGCATTAACTGCGTCGATCACGCTACAGTGCGAGCACGCTTATTGACAATCAATAGCAATAAGGAGAGTGTCTCGTGCCCGTCCATCCCCGCCCCGACCGCACACCGGTGGTACTGCTGACCGGCCTGGATCGGACCGGAGTCGCCCGGCTGGCCCGGGCGGCCGCCGCCCCCGGCACCACCGTGGTCACCGTCGACCTGCGCGACGTCGCAGACGGCCAGGTGATCCGGACCAGCCACCGCATCGCTCCGGACGGACGGGAGGAACTGACCGTCGACCACATCGTGATCGAGCACGGCTGCGTCTCGTGCACGCTGCGGTTCGACCTACTTCCCGAGCTGCGCCGCCTGCACCGCGACGCCGGCACCGCGCGTATCGCGGTCGCCCTGGATCCGGCGATCGAGCCGGAACTGCTGTGCACCGAGTTGCACCAGGTGGTGGTGAGCGGACCTGGAATGCCCGACGGTCCGGCCGGCCTGGACGTGAGCGTCGAGGCCACCGTCTGCGCCATCGATGCGCCCAGCTGGCTCGGATCGGCGACGGGCGATGTCACCCTCACGGAGGCGGGCCTCACCGGACTCGAGGACGAGCGCACGCTCGCCCAGGTGGCGGTGGGCCAGGCGCGCTTCGCCGATGCTCTGATCGTCGAGGGCGCCGACGGTGTGGAGGACATGTGGCAACTGGTCCGGCTGCACGCGGTGCTGCTGCGCCTGGCCCCGGCGGCCGGAATGCGCACCCTCAACAGCCGGCAGCCGCTGACCGCCGGAATCCTCGACGACGCACTGGGATCCGTCGGCGCCGACGCGCCGCGCGGACGCCCGCGACGGCCGTTCGACCCGCTGCTGGCCGGGCGGCCGGAGCTGTCCCGCGACTGCGGCGTGCAACTGAGCCTCTTCGAGGCCGCGCGCCCGTTCCATCCGCATCGGCTGCACGAGGCCTTCGACGTCCTGCTCGACGGGGTGGTGACCGCCTACGGACGGCTCTGGCTGGCCAGCGCCCCCGACGACGTGCTGTGGCTCGAGAGCGCCGGTGGCGGGCTGGGCATCGGGCGGGTGGGCCGCTGGCTCGCCTGCGACGACGGCACCGAGGACGCCGGCGCACACCTGCCCGACCACGAACGCGAGTATCGCGCGCTGGCCGCTCTGGCCTGGGATCCGGTCTACGGCGACCGGCACACCAGCCTGGCCGTGCTGACCCATCGAGCCGATCCCGCCGAGATCGAGACCGCACTGCAGGCCGCACTCGTGACCGACGACGAATTCGCCCGCGGCCCCGGCTATCTCAGCGCACTCGACTCCCCGATCGGGGACCGGCACACCGATCCCTGCACCGACCGCGAGCCGAACGAGCCGACCATCGACACCGCCACCACCACCGAGAACGGGGAGAACCGATGAAGCCGAACCTTCACCCCGACTACCACCCCGTCGTCTTCCGCGACGCCAACACCGGAGACGCCTTCCTCACCCGGTCGACCGCCGTCTCGGAACGCACGGTGCTCTGGTCCGACGGCAATGAGTATCCGTTGATCACGGTGGAGGTGAGCAGTGCCAGCCACCCGTTCTGGACCAGCGAGCAGCGCGTTCTCGACGCGGCCGGACAGGTGGAGAAGTTCCACCGCCGCTACGGCACCCGCTGAGCCGGCGGCGTTCGCCGGAACGTTCGAGGAGTCCCGGCCCCGTAGATACTGGAGAGTAGACTGGCGAGCTGCGGATCGACGTGAGGAGTAGCCGTGACTGCCGACCCCGAGAGCGCCGATCCCCTGGCAGATCCTTCCGGTTCGGTCGCGGACTATTGGCATCGGCACGGCTTCGACGGCGACGAGCAGCAGTTCCTCACCTTCACCGCCCTGCTGCGCTATCAACGCCTCGTCGCCGACGCTGTGGACTCGACTCTCAAGAAGCGCGGCCTGAACACCACCGACTATCTCGTCTTGATGACGCTGCAGCTCTCCGAGGACGGGACCCAGCTCATCTCCAGCCTCGCGCGGCACCTGATGGTGCATGCGACGACCGCCACGCTGGCGACGGACCGGCTGGAGCGACGGCTGTTCGTCCGGCGCAGTCCGCATCCCACCGATCGCCGGGCCACATGCGTGGCGATCACCGACGACGGCCGGCGGATCGCCGATGAGGCGACCCGCGCACTGACCACGATCGGCTTCGGCATGCGCGACGGCTCCGCCGGGGAGGTCGCACAGCTCCGCGATGCCATCGCCGCACTGCTGCCCTCGACCGGCCCCGGCTGATCTGGCTCACCGATGCGAGAAGGCCGGACCGCGCAACGGCGGTCCGGCCCTCCCAGCCGTGCTGTGCGGGTCAGTTCCGGTTGCTGAAGTCCGGGAGCTTCTCGTCCGAATCGCGGAAGCTCAGCACACTGAAGATCGTGAGGACGGTACCGGCGATGATCACGATCCAGCCGGTCCAGCCGATACCCACGTCGACACCGGTGAATCCGGCGTTGTCCTCGGTCAGGCCGCGGACCAGCAGCAGCAGAGTCCCCAGTCCGGCCACCACCATCGTGATCAGATTCCAGGGCGCCGTCGCCGGCAGGACGTCGGGCGCGAAGGCCTGCACGGCCACCAGCACCGTCGCGGCGATGATCAGGAGCATGCCGAGCACGGCATAGCTGTACCAGGCGTTCTCACCCGCCGTCTGCCCCATGAACGAGGCCGTCACAAAGCGGTTGAAGAACGAGAAGATCAGTGCCACCAGACCGGCCGCGAGCGCGCCGGTCTGGAACGGGTGCAGGGATTTGAGGTCCATCGAGGGACTCCTTCGTCGGGGGATTCTCGGCGATGCGGTGCACAAACAGTACCGCAGAAACGGTCCCCCAATCGGACTAAACCGGCGCCGATCCCGGTTCGGCACCCGCCGCGTGGCGTGCGGGCGCCGCCTCAGACCGCGCCGTCGCCGTCCTTGAGGCTCGCACTCATCCGGGCCACCGACGCCCCGTAGTCGCGGACCATGGCTTCGATCATGTCGGCCACCGGAACGATCTCGTTGCACCGGCCGACGATCTGACCGGCTGGCATGGCGACCACGTCGGGATCGTCGGAGTTCGAGATCCGTGCGTGCGCCTCCCCCACGAGCAGGTTCTGCAGCGGCATCGGCAGCGGTTCGGGCGCACCGGCCGCATCCCACGCGTCGGTCCACTTGGTCTTGAGCAGCCGGGCGGGCTTACCCGAGTAGATCCGCCGACGCACGGTATCGCGCGAGGTGGCCTTCAGCAGCGCCTGCTGCACGGTCGACGGCCCGTCGCCGGTGGCCCCGAGCTGGTATTCGGCGGCGGTCAGCCACGCGGTGCCCATCCACACACCCTGCGTGCCCAGCGCCAGCGCTGCCGCCATCTGGCGGCCGTCGCCCACTCCGCCGGCGGCGAGCACAGGGTGATCGCCCACCGCGTCGACGATCTCCGGCCAGAGCACCATGGAGGTCACCTCACCGGTGTGCCCGCCGCCCTCGTAGCCCTGGGCGATGACGATGTCCACGCCGGCCTCCACATGACTGAGCGCATGGTGCTGCGAACCGGCCAGCGCCGCCACCGCGACTCCGTGCTGGTGCGCGACGTCGATGACATCGGCCGGCGGCGAACCGAGGGCGTTGGCGATCAGCTTGATCTGGCCGTACTTCTCGGCGTGCTCCATGGCGACGTCCACGTGCGAGCGCGCCACCGAGTGCAACCAGCCGAGCACGCCGGTGTTCACCCGATCGCCGCCGTCCGGCAGCGGCGGGACGCCCAGGTCGTCGAGGGTCCGTTCGACGAAGGCCCGATGCTCGGGCGGGATCATCGAGTCCAGGTCGGTGCGCGAGCCCTCCGTGGGAATCTTGGCGGGCATCACCACGTCCACGCCGAACGGCTTGCCGTCGGTGTTCTCGTGCATCCACTCGAGCACCTCGTGCAGTTCGGCCGGATCGTTGAACCGGACACAGCCGAGCACGCCGAGCCCACCGGCCCGGCTGATCGCGGCGGCCACGTGCTGGCTGGGGGTGAATCCGAAGATCGGGTAGTCGATGCCGAACTTCTCGGTGAGCGGGGTCTGAATACTGGCGGCGGTCATGGCGTTCGTCCTTCTCGAATGGCTGGACTTGTGGGGCTGGGTGGCTGTGGTGGGCCGGCGAGCATCACGCTCAGGACTGGGCAGCCGGCACGAGCCTCTCGTCCGGCTCTCCGGAGGCGGCGACCTGTGCCGCCCACCGGTAGTCGGGCTTGCCGGCCGGGGAGCGCTTCACCTCGTCGACGAACCAGATGCTGCGCGGGCACTTGTAGCCGGCGATACGTTCGCGGGCCACCTCGTTGATCTCACTGAGCGAGGGGCGCCGGCCGCCGCGGGTGGACACGACGGCGGCGACCCGCTGACCGAAGCGGTCGTCGGGCACGCCCACCACGGTGGCGTCGAAGATCTCCGGGTGCGCCTTGACCGCGGACTCGACCTCCTCCGGGAAGACCTTCTCGCCACCGGTGTTGATCGACTGCGAGCCGCGGCCCAGCATGGTGATGGTGCCGTCCGCGTCGATCGTCGCCAGGTCGCCGGGGATCGAGTACCGGACCCCGCCGAAGACCTTGAAGGTCTTCTCGCTCTTGACCGGATCGTTGTGGTACCGCAGCGGGATGTGTCCGGTGCGGGCCAGGATCCCCACCTCGCCGCTGCCCCGCTCCACCGGCGTGCCGTCCTCGCGCAGCACGTGCGCCTCCCGGTCGGCGGTCACCCGCGGAGGCCCGGCCTCGGTGGCGCCCTTCTGCGCGAAACCCATTCCGGAGAAACCGGTTTCGGACGATCCGATGGCGTCGACGATCAGCAGGTTGGGCAGCAGATCGAGGAACTGGTCCTTGACCGCGGCCGAGAAGAGCGCCGCCGAGGAGGCGATGGTGATCACCGACGAGGTGTCGTACGCGCTGCCGTCCCGGCGGCCGGCGGCCAGCGCATCGACCATGGGCCGGCCGATGGCGTCACCGGTGATCATCACGACGTTCACCTTGTGCCGTTCGATCGCCTCCCAGCTGGAGTGGCCGCCGAACTCCGGATAGACCACAGACTTGCCGCATGCGAAGAGCGACTGGAAGATCGCCCACTGCGAGCCGCCGTGAATGAACGGCGGGATCGGGAAACGCACCAGTTGAGGGTTCTCCGCGCCGTCGCGGGCCAACTGCCATTCGTCGGTGATCGGTTCACCGGTGTGGAAGTCGATGCCGCCGCCGAGCACCCGGAAGATGTCCTCCTGGCGCCAGATCACGCCCTTCGGGGCTCCGGTGGTACCGCCGGTGTAGAGCATGTAGAGGTCGTCGTCGCTGCGCTCGCCGAAGTCCCGCTCACGGCTGCCGCGCGCCACCGCCTCGGTGTAGGTGATCGCCCCGTCCGGCGCCGGCAGACCGCTGTCGTCGTCGAGCACGATCAGCCCGGCGACCTGATGCTGCGACGAGGCGAGCACAGCGGCCACCTTGTCCGAGTACTGCCGCTCGTGGATGAGCACCTTCATGCCGGAGTCGGTGACGATGTGCTCGAGCTCGGCCTCGACGTAGCGGTAGTTGACGTTGGCCATCACCGCCCGCGCCTTGAAGACGGCGATCATGGCCACCGTGCATTCGAGAGTGTTGCGGCTGTACAGCCCCACCGGGTCACCGGGCTGCACGCCCAGCTCCTGCAGAGTGTGGGCCAGCGCGTTGGCCTGCTCTTCGAGCTGCGCATAGGTCAGCTCCGCATCCGCCGTCTCGAGTGCGATGCGATCCGGTACGAGGTCGACCGCATGCTCGATGAGGTCTGCGATGGTGTACGCCATGCAATGAAACTAGAACGTGTTACTGTTTTCGGCAAGTAGCAGCCGTCACAACACGCGAGGTACGAGATGACCGTCACCGAAGACATGGAGACTGCCACCGGCGATGCGCCCGAATGCCTGGTGGAGAAGCGCGGCCACACCCTGATCGTGACCATGAACCGCCCCCGGGCGCGCAATGCGCTCTCCGCCGAGATGATGCGGATCATGGAAGAGGCCTGGGATCGGGTCGACGACGATCCCGACATCCGGGTGGCCGTCCTGACCGGCGCGGGCGGCTACTTCTGCGCCGGCGCCGATCTGAAGAACATGAACAAGTCCGCTCCCGGCGACAAGTTCGCCGAAGGCGGCTGGGATCTGACCCGGATGCCGGCCCTGCTCAAGGGCCGCCGGCTGACCAAGCCGCTGATCGCGGCGGTCGAGGGACCGGCGATCGCCGGCGGCACCGAGATCCTGCAGGGCACCGACATCCGGGTGGCCGCACAGAGCGCGAAATTCGGTGTCTCCGAAGCCAAGTGGGGCCTGTTCCCGCTCGGCGGCAGCGCCGTCCGGCTGGTGCGGCAGATTCCGTACACGATCGCCGCCGACATCTTGCTCACCGGCCGGCACATCACCGCCGCCGAAGCCAAGGAGCACGGCCTGATCGGCTACGTGGTCCCGGACGGCACGGCACTCGACCGAGCACTCGAGATCGCCGATCAGATCGCCGCCAACGGTCCGCTGGCGGTGCAGGCCATCCTCAAGACGATCCGCGACAGCGAGGGACTGCACGAGGAGGAGGCGTTCAAGATCGACGCCGAGCTCGGTGCCGCGGTCTTCGCCTCGAAGGATGCCAAGGTGGGCCCGCGCGCCTTCGCCGAGAAGCAGAAGCCGGTCTTCACCGGCGAGTGATCCCGCCGTCGTACCCCTCCCGTACCGCAGAGTCCCCCGAGCCCGCGCCATCGATCCCACGTCGACGGCACGCGCTCGGGGGAACTTTCCGGTAGGCCTTCCGGTGTGCCTGTGGACAACGCCCTGGACACTCCGGCGCCCGGGCAGCACAGTCCTCGGGCATGCAGATCGAACCGGGGGTCTATCCGCATCGGGTCCTGAGCACCCGGCTGCGTCGCGCCGAATTGAACCGGGCCGTACGGGCCGGCACCGCCGTCAGACTCCGCTCGGGCTGGTACGCCGTCGGCGCCGCGCACCCCGACGAGGTCTCGGCGGTCCGGGGCGGTGGACGATCTGCCGACCGCCCTGCAATACGCCGCACGCTGCCTCGACGCCGAAGGCCTGGTGGTGGTCGCCGATTCGATGCTCAACCAGGGCCTGCTGTCCGGCGAGGAGATCGAGCACACCCTGCGCGACACCCCAACGACCGTCCAGCAGGCACTCGACCGGTGCGACGGCCGCGCCGCATCCGGGCTCGAAACGATGGTCCGGCTCCGGTTGCAGAGCCAGAACATCCGCACCCGGCTGCAGGTGCCGATCGACGGCGTGGGCCGGGTGGACCTGCTGGTGGGCCGCTGGCTGATCATCGAGACCGACGGCTGGGAACGCTGCAACGGGGTGATCCTCGACCTCGTCCGCCGGCGCGCACATCTCCGTCGGCACTGAGCCGCACCGGGGCAGCACGACCGGAGAGTTCCCCATCGCGGACACCATCGCGGCCGGGTCGACGGTGCCCGTCAGCGGGAACTCTGGTGTACGCCGGAGACCGGCGCACCGCCGCCGGCGTGCGCCACCCGCGCCTCGTCAGACCATGGTGCCGAGCCGGGTGATGGTGTCGGCGTCGCGGCAGGTGACCATCAGCATGGTCACCCCGGCGGCCTCCCACTGCCCGATCTGCGCCCTGACCTCGGCCTCGGTACCCACCAGCATGGTCTCCCGCACCATCTCGTCGGGGACGGCGGCGATGGCCTCGGCTCTGCGGCCGGACTGGAACAGCCGCCCGATCTCCTCGACCGCGCCGCCGTACCCCATCCGGGTGTACAGCTCGGCGTGGAAGTTCTTCTCCTTCGCCCCCATCCCGCCCACATACAGCGCGGTCGACGGGCGGTACCGCTCCACCGCTGCCGCGACGTCGTCGGTGATGACGGCCTGGACGGTGGCGGCCACCTCGAAGTCCGCGCGGCTGCGCCGGGCACCGGGCCGGGCGAAACCCTCGTCGAGCCAGGCGTTGTACTGATCGGCCAGCCGCAGCGTGAAGAAGATCGCGAGCCAGCCGTCGGCGATCTCGGCGGTCTGCGCGACGTTCTTCGGCCCCTCCGCGCCCAGCCAGATCGGGATGTCGGCGCGCAGCGGATGGGTGATCGGCTTGAGCGGCTTGCCCAGTCCGGTGACACCCGGCGCGCCGGCGGGCAGCGGCAACGGATAGTGCGGTCCGCTGCTGGTCACCGGCGCCTCCCGGGCCAGCACCTCGCGGACGATCTGGACGTATTCACGGGTCCGGGCGAGCGGCCTGCCGAAGGGCTGCCCGTACCAGCCCTCCACCACCTGCGGTCCGGAGACGCCCAGCCCGATGATGTGGCGGCCGCCGGAGAGGTGGTCGAGGGTCAGTGCCGCCATGGCCAGCGAGGTCGGCGGGCGCGCCGAGAGCTGGGCGACGGCCGTGCCCAGCCGCAGCCGATCGGTGGCCGCACCCCACCACGCCAGCGGCGTGTAGACGTCCGACCCCCACGACTCCGCGGTGAACACCGCATCGAAGCCGGCCTGTTCGGCCGCCGCGACGAGCTCCGGGGCGTCGGGGATCGGACCGGCCCCCCAGTACCCCAGCTGCAGACCCAGTTTCATGGCACACCTCGCTTGCGTCGAACGCCGAGCATCGTTCCCGATGAAACATGTTCGGCACCTGTGTAGGCGTTGTCGCCTGTTACCTTGCGCCCAATACTAGAACGTGTTCTACTCAAATTTTGTGAGCCACAGTTCATCCACGCCCGATGCCGCCGCCTCTCCGGTGGCGACCGTCCCGGAGCCGTCGACAACCCTTCTGTCCGCACCGCTGGTCAACACCTTCGGCTACACGCGCTCGCTGGGTCCGGTCCTCAGCCAGTTCGCCCTGGCTCTGCGCGAGGGCCGCATCCTCGGCTCGAAGAACAGTGACGGCAGCGTCTCGGTCCCGCCGGTGGAGTTCGATCCGCACACGCTGGCCGCCACCGAGAACCTCGTCGAGGTGGCCCCGGTGGGGACCGTGGTCACCTGGACCTGGCAGCCCGAACCGGCCGACCCGCAGCCGGCGGACCGCCCGTTCGCCTGGGCGCTGATCCGGCTCGACGGCGCCGACACCGCCCTGCTGCACGCGGTGGCCGTGGACTCCCCCGACCACATGAGCACCGGCATGCGGGTGCGCGCCGAGTTCCGTCCGGTGCGGACCGGACTGATCACCGACATCGCTCACTTCGTTCCCGGCGACGCCCCGGCGCCGGTGCCGGCCAACACCGCCGAGCTCCCGGCCGACGAGAGCGCCGGCGTGGTGGTCACCACCCCGATCACCACCGCCATCACCCACTCGGCCGCCGCCGCCGAATCGGTCTTCCTGGAAGGCATCAAGGCCGGGAAGCTGATCGGCAACCGGATCGCCTCCGGTGTCGACGAGGGCCGGGTCTACTTCCCGCCGCGCGATGTGAGTCCGGCCGACGGCGCCCCCTCCGCCGAGTTCCTGGAACTGCCCGATACCGGCGTGGTCACCACCTTCTGCATCGTCAACGTGCCCTTCCAGGGACAGCGCATCACACCGCCGTACGTGGCCGCCTACGTGCTGCTCGACGGCACCGACATCCCGTTCCTGCACCTGATCCTGGACTGCCCGGCCGACGAGGTCCGGATGGGTATGCGGGTGCAGGCGGTCTGGCTGCCCGAAGACGAGTGGGAGCACTCGATGGGCAATATCAGCCACTTCCGGCCGACCGGCGAACCGGACGCCGACTACCAGAGCTACCAGGAGTACGTGTGATGACCGTTCCCGAGATCGCTGTGGTGGGCTTCGCGCACAGCCCCAACGTGGTCGGCTCCCACGGCACCACCAACGGCGTGGAGATGCTGATCCCCTGCTTCGAGAAGCTGTACGCGCAGCTGGGCATCGAGCGCACCGACATCGGCTTCTGGTGCAGCGGATCCTCCGACTACCTGGCCGGCCGCGCCTTCTCGTTCATCTCGGCGGTCGATTCGATCGGCGCCATGCCGCCGATCAACGAATCGCATGTGGAGATGGACGGCGCCTGGGCGCTGTACGAGGCCTACGCCAAGGTCGCCTCCGGTGAGGTGGACCTGGCCCTGGCCTACGGATTCGGCAAGTCTTCGGCCTCGGACGTCGACCTGACCCTGTCCATGCAGACCGACCCGTACACGGTGGCCCCGCTGTGGCCGCACAGCCACTCCCTCGGCGCCCTGCAGGCACGGGCCGGACTGGACGCCGGCGCCTTCTCCGAGGCCGACATGGCCGCGGTCGCCGCCCGCACCACCGGCACGCCGGTCGACGAGCTGCTCGCCGCCGACTACCGCTATCACCCGCTGCGCGCCCACGACATCGCCCCGTTCACCGACGCGGCGGCCGCCGTGGTGATCGCGACGGCCGACCGCGCTCGCGAGCTGGTGGCGAATCCGGCGTTCATCACCGGCTGGGATCACCGCATCGACTCGCCGAACTTCGGCGCCCGCGACCTGGCGGTCTCGCCGTCGACGGCGCTGGCCGGTGACACCGCCTTCGGCGACCGGTCCCGGGCAGTGGACGTGGCCGAGATCCAGGCGGCCTTCACGCACGAGGAGCTGATCGTGAAGAACGCTCTGCGGCTTCCCGATTCGGTGCGCATCAATCCGTCCGGCGGCGCCCTGACCGGCAACTCGCTGTTCTCGGCGGGCCTGCAGCGCATCGGCTACGCCGCTCACGCCATTCTGAGCGGCGAGGCCGGTACCGCGGTCGCCCACGCCACCGGCGGACCGCTGCTGCAGCAGAACATGGTGGTCACTCTGAGCTCCGCGGCGGAAGGACAGAACTGATGGGCAGCAGGAACCGCGCCGCGGTACTGGGCACCGGACAGACCAAGTACGTCGCCAAACGGCACGATGTGACGATGGCCGGCATGTGCCGGGAGGCCATCGACAAGGCCCTCGTCGACGCCGGGGTGACGATGGACGAGATCGACGCCATCGTCATCGGCAAGGCGCCGGATCTCTTCGAGGGCACCATGATCCCCGAGTTCGCCATGGCCGAATCGCTCGGCGCGGTGGGCAAGCGGCTGATCCGCGTGCACACCGCCGGCTCGGTGGGCGGCACCACCGCCAATGTGGGCGCCTCGCTGGTCTTCGGCGGACTGCACAAGCGGGTGCTGGCCGTGGCCTGGGAGAAGCAGTCGGAGTCGAATGCCATGTGGGCGTTGTCGATTCCGGTCCCGTTCACCAAACCGGTCGGCGCCGGCGCCGGCGGCTTCTTCGCCCCGCATGTGCGCTCCTACATCCGCCGCTCGGGCGCACCCGAGCATATCGGCGCCATCGTGGCCGCCAAGGATCGCCGCAACGGCGCCCTGAATCCGCTGGCACACCTGCACCAGCCGGATATGACGGTGGAGAAGATCATGCAGTCCCAGATGCTCTGGGATCCGATCCGCTTCGACGAGACCTGCCCGTCGTCGGACGGCGCCTGCGCCGTGGTCATCGGCGCCGAGGACGTGGCCGACGCGGCCGTGGCACAGGGCACGCCCGTGGCCTGGATCCACGCCACCGCCATGCGCACCGAACCGCTGAACTTCGCGCATCGCGATGTGGTGAGTCCGCGGGCGGGCCGGGATGCGGCCGCGGCCCTGTGGAAGGCCGCCGGCATCACCGATCCGCTCAACCAGATCGATGCCGCCGAGGTCTACGTGCCGTTCTCCTGGTTCGAACCGATGTGGCTGGAGAATCTGGGCTTCGCGGCAGAGAACGAGGGCTGGAAGCTCACCGAGGCCGGCGAGACCGAGATCGGCGGCCGGATTCCGTTCAACGCCTCCGGCGGAGTCCTCTCCTCCAATCCGATCGGCGCCTCCGGAATGATCCGTTTCGCCGAGGCGGCCATCCAGGTGATGGGCAAGGCCGGTGATCACCAGGTCCCCGACGCCCGCACGGCGCTCGGGCACGCCTACGGCGGCGGCTCGCAGTACTTCTCCATGTGGCTGGTCGGGGCCGAGAAGCCCTAGCCCCGCCCCGATCCACCGACTCGCCCGATCGGCTCCGTCACGGCCCGCACCGCGACGGAGCCGATCGGGTGTTAGCTGCACCACCACGCTTGCTACCGGACCGCAGTCCGGTTAATGTCGACGAGGTCCGACCCCCCGAACAGGAAGACCGTCGATGTCCCGCTTGCAGTCCGGCCAGGCCCTGGCCGTCACCGCCGCCCGGGTGATCCTGGGCATCATCTTCTTCGCCCACGGCTGGCAGAAGCTGGTCACCAACGGCATGGATGCCACCGCCGCCGGCTTCGAGGCGATGGGCGCTCCGGCACCCACCTTCTCGGCCTGGCTGGCTGCGCTCGCCGAGCTGATCGGCGGCGGTCTGCTGATCGTCGGTCTGGCCACGCCTCTGGTGGCGCTGATCCTCATCGGTGACATGATCGGCGCGATCTTCATCGCTCACATCGACCAGCCCCTGATCGGCGGCTTCGAACTGCCGCTGGCGCTCATCGCCGGACTGATCGCCGTCGGCGTCGCCGACCAGGGTGTCCTCTCGGTGGACGGCAACGTGCTGCGCCTGCGCAAGCGGAAATCCGTCGACGCCGGTTGAGTATCGGACCACCCGAACGACGACGCTGCCCCCGCGATCGCGCGGGGGCAGCGTCGTCGAGTGACTCGGGGCCGTCAGGCCGGCCGCAGGGAGTTCATCGTGGCCTCGACCTCCCAGAAGGCCCGCAGCGCGGCGAGCTTGCCGTCCGCGTCGGCCTTGTAGGTGAAGACGCCCTGGGCCTCGGAGATGTGTCCGGCGATCCTGGTCACGATGGTGCCGATGTATGCCACCTCGTCGCCGCAAATGATCTCCCGGTCGAAGACGAAGTCGATCTTCTCCGTGGTGCCGATGGTCTTGTCCCAGAACTCCGAGAGCTGCTGCGGGCCGCGATGACCCACGCCCTCCTCGTCGAACATCGACGGCCCCACCGGGTCCTCGACACTGCCGTCGGCGGAGAAGTTCGCCAGCCAGGCCTCCTTGTCCCGGGCCTGCACGGCCTCGCGCGAACGCCGGCCGGCGAGCACCGCGGGATGGTTCTCCCGGTCGATGTTCAGATACGCCGGCGTGCGATCGTCAGTCACTGGGGCCTCACTTGGTGCCATAGTCCACCTGGAGATCCTTGATGCCGTTGATCCAGCCGTGCCGCAGCCGCACCGGCTCGCCGAGCCGGGAGATGTCGGGCACCAGGTCGGCCAGCGCGTTGAACATCAGGTTGATCTCCATGCGGGCCAGGTTGGCCCCGATGCAGAAGTGCGTGCCGTTGCCGCCGAATCCGACGTGCGGGTTCGGATCGCGCATGATGTTGAAGCTGAACGGGTCGTCGAAGACGTCCTCGTCGTAGTTCGCCGAGCCGTAGAAGAGGCCGACGCGCTGCCCCTTCGTGATCTGCTGGCCGCCGATCTCCATGTCGCGCAGCGCGGTCCGCTGGAAGCAGTTGACCGGTGTGGCCCACCGCACGATCTCGTCCACCGCGGTGGCCGGCCGCTCCTTCTTGAACAGCTCCCACTGGTCGGGATTGTTCAGGAAGGCGTTCATGCCGTGACTGATCGCATTGCGGGTGGTCTCGTTGCCGGCCACCACCAGCAGGATGAAGAAGAAGCCGAACTGGGTCTCGTCGAGCGATTCGCCGTCGATGTCGGCCGTCACCAGCTTGGTGACGATGTCGTCGGCCGGGCACTTCCGCCGATCCTCGGCCATGGTGTAGCCGTAACCGAGGATCTCCGCGTTGGCCATCTTCGGGTCCATCGGGAAGTCCGGATCGTCGGCGTTCATCATCGAGTTGGACCACTCGAAGAGCTTCATCCGGTCCACCTGCGGCACACCGAGCAGATCCGCGATCGCCATCAGCGGCAGGTCGACGGCGACCTGGGAGACGAAGTCGCCGGAACCGGCCTCGGCCGCCTCGCTGACGATCTTGCGCGCCGCCGCGTCGAGCTTCTCCTCGAGTGCGTGCACGGCCTTGGGGGTGAACAGCCGCGACACGATCTTGCGCATCTTGGTGTGCTCGGGCGGATCGTGGTTGATCAGCAGCGCCTTGGTGATCTCGATCTCGTCGGCGCCCATGTCGTCCTCGAATCGCATGATCACGCCGTTCTCCGCCGCGGACCAGTCCTCGGAGTTCTTGGAGATGTCACGGATGTCTTGGTGCCGCGAGACGACCCAGTAGCCGCCGTCGTGGAAGCCGCCGCCCTTGCCGGGCGCCTGGGCGTTCCACCAGACCGGGGCCGTCTTCCGGAGCTGAGCGAACTCCGCGACCGGCAGCCCCTTCTCGAGCAGGAACGGGTCGGTGAAGTCCCAGCCCTCCTGTTTCATGAACGGGCACTGCTCGGCAGCGTCGGTCGCCGGGACACTTTGCGTCATCTGTGTCACGCCTCCACCTTCATCTCTCACACGTTTCCGGGGCTGGCACCCACAAAACGAGAACTTGTTTCACTGTGTGTCATTGCTCACTGTGCCACACAAGTTAGACGGCGACAAGAACATGTTCTAGTTTTGTCTCATGGCCGTTCCCCGCGGCCGCGCAACGAAAGAGGTATTTCCATGGGTACACCGGTCATCGTCACAGCGGCACGCACTCCGATCGGCAAGCGCAACGGCTGGTTGTCGGGGCTGCACGCGGCTGAGATCCTCGGCGCCGCGCAGAGCGGGGTCCTCGAGCGGGCCGGCATCCCGGCCACCGAGGTGGAACAGGTCATCGGCGGTGCCGTCATGCAGGTCGGCGAACAGGGCAACAACGTCACCCGGACGGCCTGGCTGCACGCCGGCCTGCCCTGGCAGACCGGCGCCACCACGATCGACTGCCAGTGCGGGTCGGCCCAGCAGGCCAACCACCTGATCGCCGGGCTCATCGCCACCGGCGCGGTCGACGTGGGCATGGCCTGCGGCGTCGAATGCATGTCGCATGTGCCGCTCGGCGCCAATGTGGGCACCGACGCCGGGCCGCGGCGCCCCGAGTCCTGGGACATCGACATGCCCAATCAGTTCGAAGCCGCCGAGCGCATCGCCGGGCGCCGCGGGATCACCCGCCGGGACGTCGACGAACTGGGCCTGCGCAGCCAGCAGAACGCGCAGCGGGCCTGGGCGGAAGGGCGCTTCGACCGGGAAGTGCTGTCGATGAAGGCCCCCGAGCGGACCAAGGAGGGCGAGCCGACCGGCCAGACCCTGGACGTGACCCGCGATCAGGGGCTGCGCGAGACCACCGCCGAATCCCTGGCGAAGCTCAAGCCGGTGATCGACGGCGGCATCCACACCGCCGGCAACTCCTCGCAGATCTCCGACGGCGCCGCCGCGGTGCTGCTGATGGACGAGGACAAGGCCCGCGCACTGGGCCTGACCCCGCGCGCCCGGATCAAGACCCAGGCGCTGGTCGGCGCCGAGCCGTACTACCACCTCGACGGACCGGTCCAGGCCACCGAGCGGGTGCTCGAGCGCTCCGGGATGTCGATGACCGACATCGACGTGGTGGAGATCAACGAGGCCTTCGCCTCGGTGGTGCTCAGCTGGGCGCGGGTCCACGACGCGGACATGGACAAGGTCAACGTCAACGGCGGCGCGATCGCGCTCGGGCATCCGGTGGGCAGCACCGGATCCCGGCTGATCACCACCGCCCTGCACGAGCTCGAACGCAGTGACCGGCAGACCGCGCTGATCACCATGTGCGCCGGCGGCGCGCTGTCGACCGCCACCATCATCGAGCGGATCTGATCATGGATCCGGCGGCGCGCCCGGACCAGCTCGACTCGCCGATCGTCGCGCGGATCATCAAGCTCGGCTCCCGGTTCAACGCCCGGCTCTATGCGCTGACCGGCGGCCGGCTCGGCGGTACCTGGCGGATCGGCGCCGGCCTGCGCAAGCCGGTGCCGGTGTGCCTGCTGACCACCGTCGGCCGCAGGTCCGGGCAGCCGCGCACCGCGCCGCTGCTCTACCTGCGCGACGGCGAGCGCATCGTCGTCGTCGCCTCGCAGGGCGGTCTGGCCCGCAACCCGGCGTGGTACCTGAATCTGGTGGCCGAGCCGCAGGTGACTATCCAGATCGGTTCGCGGACAGCCGATTACCGCGCCCGGACCGCCGGCCCCGAGGAGCGCGCTGCGCTGTGGCCACGGCTCACCGAGCTCTACGCCGACTTCGACACCTACGACGCGTGGACCGATCGTGAGATCCCCGTGGTGATCTGCGAGCCCCGCTGACCGGTTCGACGCCGGGGCCGGTACCGCCCGGCGGTACCGGCCCCGGCGTCGTGCGGTCAGCTGCCGTCGGCCGGCCCGCGGCTGCGCGACGTCACCGATGCGCCAGGTAGCGCGGGCGCGGCCGTTCGGCGCCGAACGGCTCCTCGAGCGCATTGGACACCGCGTTGAACACCACGAACAGGTTGCTGCGCGGGTCCGGAGAGATGTTGCCGGCCGAGGCGTGCATGCAGTTGGAGTCGAAGTACAGCGCCGAGCCGGCCGGGCCCGTGATCAGGTCGATGCCGTGGTCGGCGGCCAGCGCCGTCACATCCTCCTCCTCGGGAGTGCCGAACGGCGGCCGGTAGGAGCTGAGCGACTCCTCGTGATAGCCGTCGGGGGTGCTCCCCACGCAGCTGACGAACCGGCGGTGCGATCCCGGAATGATCATCAGCGCCCCGTTGGTCTGATAGTTGGGGGTCAGCGCCAGCGAGACGCTGAGCGCCCGCGGCGCCGGCATGCCGTCTTCGGCATGCCAGGTCTCGAAGTCCGAATGCCAGTAGAACGGTCCACCGGCGAAACCCGGCTTGAGGTTCACCCGGCTCTGGTGGATGTAGACGTCCTCGCCGAGGATCTGCCGGGCCACCCCGGCGATCTCCTCCCGAGCGAAGATCTCCGCGATGGCCTCACTGAGTTCATGCACGGCGAACACCGAGCGCACGGCACCGCCGCTCGCCTCCCGGATGATGCGCTCGTCGTCCCCGAGCCGGTCGACGACGGACTGCACCTGCGCCATCGTGGTCGCGATGTCGTCGGCGGAGAGGACGTTTTCGGCGGTGTGATAGCCGCGCTCGTCGTACGCGCTGAGCTGCGTGCGGTTCAGCGGACCGGCGGCGCCGTCCGCCCACACCACCGGGTGCGGCCGCGGCTCGATCTGGCTGCGATGGTTCAGTCGGGTGCGGTACACATCGACTGGTCGAGTTGCGCTGCGAGTTGTCACGATCGGAAGATCCTTTCCCTCATTCGGCATTCGGCCGATCTTCTGTTGTCATCGCGAGCCGCCGCACAGCGAAGCAAGCACTGACTGCCGACGGCTCAGGTGGCGCCGCCGCACACCCCGGCGGCCGCGAGGAAGAATCGTCCGGAACTCACCACGGGTCCGGTACGCGCCGCAACGGGGCCTGCGCGGACAGGCCCACCTGATGCGAGTCTACGCAGCCCCACACCAACTGCAATGGGTGCAGATCAGCGCGCGTAGCTCTGCACCACAGCCAGCGCCCGGCGGCCGTAACCGCCGCCGAACAGCACGGCGTGCACCAGCAGCGGCGCCAGCTGATACCAGTCCACCCGGTCCCGCCAGCCGTCCGCGAGCGGGAAGGTCTCGTCGTAGGCGGCGAAGGCGCCGGCCCCGAAGCCGCCGAAGAGCGCCATCATCGCCAGATCCACTTCCCGGTGCGCCCAGAACGAGGCCGGATCGATCAGCCAGTTGCGGCCGCGGACGTCCACCATCCGGTTCCCGGCCCACAGATCGCCGTGGACCAGGGCCGGCGGTTCGGCCGGCCCGCACAGTTCGCGCGCGTCCAGCGACTCGAGCAGCCCCATCGCCGACTCCGGCAGCCGGCCCAGTTCCACGGCCCGGCGCATCAGCGGTCTCAGCCGGCGGTCCCGGTAGAACTCGGGCCAGTCGCCGGTCGGCGTCAGATCCACGGGCTGCGAACCGAGATAGCCGGTGCGCCCGCCGTCGAGTGCCCCGAACGCCGGGCCGGCGGTCCGATGGAGGCCGGCCAGCGCGCGCCCGAAGTCCTCGTCGGCGCCCGCCGAGCCGGGCCCGGCCTCGATCCACTCGAGCACCAGCCCGGACGGACTCGACCGCAGCACCTGCGGCACGCCGAGTCCGCTCGCGTGCGCCCGCAGAGCACGCAGACCCAGCGCCTCCCGCTCGAACAGTCCGGGAGCCGCCTGCGGGCGCCATTTGAGGAACAGCGTCCCGTCGGGCGTCTCCAACCGGTACGCCCGGGCGATGTCACCACCGGAGACGGGCCGCGCCGACCGCACCCGCAGCCCGTCGATCAGGTCGGAGGGCAGACTCTCGCCACTCATACCGTCGATCATGCCGCGCGGGCGCCGACGACGCGGCCGAAGCGGGTCGCAAGGCCCTTCACCGCTCCCCCGCGGCGCGCGTACCGTCGGCATCGTGGACATCCGCCCGGATCTGCCCGACCTCGCCGACCGCGAGGACATCACGGTGCTGCTCGACGACTTCTACCGCCGTGCGTTCGCCGATGCACTGCTGCGGCCGGTGTTCGTCGACATCGCCCGGATGGATCTGTCCGTCCACATCCCCGACATCACGGACTTCTGGGCCAAGGTGATTCTGCACGAGGGCCGGTACCGCCGGAACGTGCTGACCCCGCATCGCGAACTGCACGAGCGTGCGCACCTGCAGCCGCGGCACTTCGAACGCTGGCTCGCCCTGTGGCACGCCACCGTCGACGACCACTACAGCGGCCCGCACGCCGATCTGGCCAAGCTGCAGGGCTCGCGCATCGCGTTCTCCATGTGCCGGACGGTGACCGGCGAGGTCCCGCAGGCGATCGGCGCGCTGCTCGAAGCGAACGGCACACCACTGGGTGCCCACCGGCCCGGCGCCTTCAGCGAACGCACCCGCTGAGCCCCGCCGGCAGACGGTTCCCGAAGGCCTCGGCCGACGGTGCTTCTCGGCGCCGTCAGCCGACGGCCCGCTCACCGGTCCAGAACCGGGCGCGCAGTGCCTTCTTGTCGGGCTTGCCGAGCGCGGTGAGCGGCAGCGCGTCGACGAACAGAACCTGTTTGGGCGACTGCACCGATCCCTTGACCTCTTTGACCCTGGCCTGGATCTGTTCGGTGATCGCCGCCCGGCCCGCTTCGCTCTGGTCGGCGTCCTCGCGCAGCACGACCACCGCGGTGACCGCCTCACCCCATTTGTCGTCGGGGGTGCCCACCACACCCACCTGAGCGACGGCCGGGTGCTCGGCGACGATGTCCTCCACCTCACGCGGGAAGACATTGAAGCCGCCGCTGACGATCATGTCCTTGGTGCGGTCGACGATGAACAGGAAGCCGTCCTCGTCCTGACGGGCGACGTCGCCGGTGTGCAGCCAGTCGCCGGCGAAGGTCTCGGCGGTCTGCTCGGGCAGGCCGAGATAGCCGCCGGCGAGCAGCGGACCGGAGACGCAGATCTCGCCGGGATCGCCCTGCGCGACGGGCCGCCCCTCGGGGTCCAGCAGTGCCACCCGCAGGAAGGCCGACGGCCGTCCGCAACTCGACAGCCGCGCCGGATCGTGTTCGTCACGCCGCAGATAGCTGATCACCATCGGCGCCTCGGACTGTCCGTAGTACTGCGCGAAGATCGGCCCGAAACGCTCGATGGCCTCGGCCAGCCGCACCGGGTTGATCGGCGAGGCCCCGTAGTAGACGGTCTCGAGTGAGCTCAGGTCGCGGGTCTTCGCGTCCGGGTGGTCGAGCAGCGCGTAGAGCATGGACGGGACCAGCATGGTCGCGGTGATCCGTTCCCGCTCAATGGTTTCGAGCACCTTGGCCGGGTCGAACTTGTCGAGCACCACCATCGTTCCGCCCTTGATCAGGGTGGGGACGAAGAATGCGGCCCCGGCGTGCGACAGCGGGGTGGCCATGAGGAAGCGCGGCCGGTCCGGCCACTCCCACTCGGCGAGCTGGATCTGGGTCATGGTGGCCATGGCCTGCGCGGTGCCGATCACGCCCTTGGGCTTGCCGGTGGTGCCGCCGGTGTAGGTGATCGACACGACGTGATCCGGCTCGAGCACGGCGGCGGTCAGCGGCGCGGCCGGATACTGCGCCGCGGCGGCCACGATGTCCACCCCCACGTCGGCGAGCTCCGGCGGGACCGGTCCCAGGGTGAGCACCGTGGTCAGCCCGGGGACCTTCTCCAGCAGTGCCCGGGCCCGCGCGACGAAGGCGGGCACCGGGTCGATCACCAGGGTCTGCACGCCCGCATCGGAGAGCACATAGGCGTGGTCGTCGAGCGAGCCGAGCGGGTGCAGCGCGGTACGCCGCCAGCCCTGCGTCTGACCCGCACCGATCACCAGCAGCACCTCGGGGCGGTTCAGCGCGAGTAGGCCCACCGCCGTGCCGGTACCGGCGCCGTTGGCCTCGAAGGCCTGGACGTAGCGGCTGATCTCGTCGGCCATCTGCCTACCGGTCAGGGCCACCTCACCGATCTGCAGAACGGGTGAATCGGCGTGGCGCGCAAGCGCGGCGACCATCAGGTCGCCGAGGTGGACACCGGTGCGCAGGTGCGAAAAAGGCGTGGTTTCACTCATGACCTACACACTAGAACGTGTTCTATTTCCTGGAAAGAGTTCCGGCCGGAACCGGGGTCACGACGTCCCACTGTGACGATCAGATGTCATACCCGTGGGTAGACCGATCGGTAGCCTGCGCACCGTCCGGAACGCGCTTACCATCGGCGCTATGACTGATGTGGACAAGGCAACCGCCCGACGCGATATCACCGATGCTCTGCTCACCGCGCTCGAGCGGCGCCACGAGGTGCTCGACGTGATCGTCGACGCCGAGAACCGCGAGGCCGCCGTCGAGGCGATCGCCACGCTGCTCGGCAAGTCGCCGATCGGCGTCGATGCGGTGCTGAACATGTCACTGCATCAGCTCACCAAGGACGAACGGCGCAAGAACCAGGAGGCACTCGCCGATCTCGATGCGGAGATCCCCTTCACCGCCTCCGAGCGTCCGGCGAGCACCGACGATGCCGTCGACCTGCGGCCGTTCGCCGCCGCGGAGGACGCCGACATCCTGGCCGAGCGCACCGAGGAACTGCATGTGGCGGCCGACGGCTCGGGCGCACCGGCCGGCGAGGTCAGCGAGGAGATCGCCAAAGGCGTCGAGCGCGTGGACTCCGAGGACGCCGTCTGGCTCGTCGCCGTCGAGGGCGACGCCAAGATCGGCCTGGTCTTCGGCGAACTGCACGGCGGCGAAGTGGACGTGCGGATCTGGATCCGGCCGCAGGCCCGCAAGCGCGGCTACGGCACCGCTGCGCTGCGCCGCTCGCGCGCACAGATGGCCGCCCACTTCCCGGGTGTGCCGATGGTGGTGCGCGCGCCCAGTGCCTGAATTCCCAGCGCCTGAATTCCCAGCGCCTGAACACCCGGGCGCCTGAACACCGCCTGATTGAGGCCCCGCCGGAGCGGGGCCTCAATCGTGCGGTGCGCCGGGTGCCGCGCCCGCCCGGGTCTCAGAGCGGTCGGCGGTGCGGGGCGGAGAAGCGGGCGACGATGGCGGTGAGCCGGCCGTCGTCGTCGACCTCGAAGCTCTCGATCACCGTGGCGGCCAGCCCCAGCGCCTTCGGCCGCACGTGCACGTGATAGCTGGTGCGGACCGTTCCGTCGTCGTCCATCTCGGCGGTGAAGCCGCTGATCGCGTGGATCAGCCGGAACTGCGGTCCGCGCTGGAGACTCGCCAGGATGTGCGCGCCGTTGCGACCGGTGCGTACGCCCAGTTCGGTGCGGGTGCACGCCGGATGCACGCGGACCCCGGCGATGTCGTGGCTGACCAGCGCATCGACGTAGGCCCGCGCTGCCGCGATGCGGTCGGCGTCACCGAGCGCCATAGGCCTTCACCTGCACCGGTGATTCGGCGATCAGCCCGGGCACCACGCCGGTCAGCTCGGCGGGCTCCCAGCGGGCGCCCTTGTCGGCCGACGCCGCGCGCTGCCAGCCGTCGAGCACCGTGACGGTACCGCCCTCCACCTCGAAGAGCCTGCCGGTTACCTCACGGGCCTGCGGGGAGCCCAGCCAGACCACCAGTGGCGAGATGTTCGCCGGGTTCATCACGTCGAAGGAACCGTCGGTGGGTGCGGCCATCCGCTCCGCCATCTCGCCGCCGGCACCGACGGTCATCTGGGTCCGCGCCGACGGCGCGATCGCGTTCACAGTGACACCGTAACCGCCGAGTTCGGTGGCCGCCTGGATGGTCAGCTCGGCGATCGCCGCCTTGGCCGCGGCGTAGTTGCCCTGGCCCACCGAACCGAAAATGCCTGCGCCGGAAGAGGTGTTGACGATGCTCGCGACCGGGCTGCGGCCGGCCTTGGACTCCGCGCGCCAGTACGCACCGGCGTGGCGCAGCATGACGAAGTGCCCCTTGAGATGCACCCGCACCACCGAGTCCCACTCCTCCTCGCTCATCGAGAGCAGCATCCGGTCGCGCAGGAAGCCGGCGTTGTTCACCAGCACGTCCAGGCCCCCGAAGGCATCCACCGCGGTGGCGACGATCCGCTCGCCGGTGGCCCAGTCCGCCACATCGCCGACCGCCGCGACGGCGGTGCCACCGCCGTCGGTGATCGCGGCGACGGTGCGGGCGGCGGCCTCGGCGTCGTAGTCGTTCACCACGACCTTCGCCCCGTCGGCCGCGAAGGCTTGTGCGTGGGCGGCGCCGATGCCCTGGCCGGCGCCGGTGACGATGACGATGCGGCCTTCATTGATCTTGGTGCTCAAGGTTTTTCGCTTTCTTGTCGAGTGAGTGTGTCAGGTCGCGTTCCCGGCGTTCGCCGCATCGAGGAAGGCCGGTTTCTCGCCGCCGCCGTGCACCAGGATCGACGATCCGGTCAGGTAACCGGCCAGCGGCGAGAGCAGGAAGGCCACCGCGTGGCCGACATCGGACGGCAGCGCCATCCGGCCCATCGGGATGGTGGCGCCGACGGCGGCGATTCCCTCCTCGTCGCCGTAGTGCAGGTGTGCGAGTTCGGTCTGCACCGGCCCGACGATCACCGAGTTGACCCGGACGTCCGGCGCCCATTCGACGGCCAGACTGGCGGTCAGATTGTCGAGTCCGGACTTGGCCGCGCCGTAGGCGGCGGTGCCCGGCGAGGGCCGGTGACCGCTGACGCTGGAGATGTTCACGATGGCACCGCCGCCGGGCCGGCCGGACATGACCGCATGGGCGGCGGTGGCCACCGCCAGCGGTGCCAGCAGATTCAGGCCGACGATCTTGGCGGAGTAGTTGGCGGAGGCGTCGGCGGCCAGCGCGAACGGTGAGCCGCCGGCGTTGTTCACCACCGCATCGAGGCGACCGTGCTCGGCGACGATCTGCTCGAGCATGCCCGCCACGGCGTCGGGGTCGCGGACGTCGCACGCATAGGCCGGCCACCGTGCACCGTCGGTCCGGCGGGCGCAGACCACCGGCTGCGCCCCGAGTCCGGCCAGCACCTCGGCGATCCCCGCGCCGACTCCGCGAACACCGCCCGTGACCAGCACGATCTGCCCTTGCAGGCCCAGGTCGAGGCTTGTGTGCACCGGATCAGTCATGGTGCTACCCTACCAAACAACCAAGCATTTGCTTGGGCGACTCTGGAAGGAGCTGCGAGTGCCGATCACCACCGCCCGCGATGACGCGGGCATCGTCACCGTCACCGTCGATTTCCCGCCGGTGAACGCGCTGCCGAGCGCCGCCTGGTTCGAACTGGCCGAGAAGATCCTGGACGCCGGCGACGACCCGCGCACCTCCGTGGTGATCCTCACCGCGCAGGGACAGGGCTTCAACGCCGGCGTGGACATCAAGGAGATGCAGGCCACCGAGGGCTTCGACGCTCTGATCGGCGCCAACCGCGGCTGCGCGGCGGCCTTCTCCGCGGTCTACGACTGCGCCGTCCCGGTGATCGTCGCCGTCAACGGCTTCTGCGTCGGCGGCGGAATCGGGCTGGTGGGCAACGCCGACGTGATCGTCGCCTCCGACGATGCCGTCTTCGGCCTGCCCGAGGTGGACCGCGGCGCCCTCGGGGCCGCCACCCACCTGGCCCGCCTGGTCCCCCAGCACCTTATGCGCACCCTGTACTTCACCGCGCAGAACGTCACCGCGCAGCAGCTCGAGCACTTCGGCTCGGTGTACAAGGTGGTGCCGCGCGAGCAGCTGCTCGCCACCGCCCGCGAGGTGGCGGCCCTGATCGCCGCCAAGGACACCCGGGTGATCCGCGCCGCCAAGGCCGCCATCAACAACATCGACCCGGTGGACGTCAAACGCAGCTATCTGCTCGAGCAGCGGTACACCTACGAACTCAACCTGGCCGGGGTGGCCGACGAGCATCGCGATGCCTTCGTCGAGACCGGCAAACCGAAAGGGGCTTGATGATGGCCGGACACGACAAGACCTCGACGCTCGACGAGGTGATCGCCGAACTCTCCGACGGCATGACCATCGGCATCGGCGGCTGGGGTTCGCGGCGTAAGCCGATGGCCCTGGTGCGCGCTCTGGCCCGCTCCTCGATCACCGATCTGACCGTGGTCACCTACGGCGGCGCCGATCTCGGATTGCTCTGCGCGGCAGGCAAGGTCAAGCGCGCCTACTACGGATTCGTCTCCCTCGACTCGGCCCCCTTCTACGATCCGTGGTTCGCCAAGGCCCGTACCGGCGGGGTGATCGAGGCACGCGAGATGGACGAGGGCATGGTCAAGTGCGGACTCGAGGCCGCCGCCGCCCGACTGCCCTTCCTGCCGATCCGGGCCGGCCTCGGCTCCGACGTGCTGAACTTCTGGGAGGGCGAGCTGCAGACCGTGCAGTCGCCGTATCCGGATCCGGACGGGCGCACCCAGACCCTCGTCGCCATGCCCGCGCTGCGCCTGGACGCCGCCTTCGTGCACCTGGATCTGGCCGACGACCGCGGCAACGCCGCCTACACCGGGGTGGATCCGTACTTCGACGACCTCTACCTCGCGGCCGCCGATCGCCGGTACCTCGAGGCCGACCGGCTGGTGTCCACCGAGGAACTGGTGGCCGCGGTGCCGCGGGAGAAGCTGCTCATCAGCCGGATGAACGTCGACCGCGTGGTGCACACGCCCAACGGGGCGCACTTCACCTTCGCCGGCGAATACCGCCGCGACGAGGCGTTCCAGAAGTTCTATGCGGCTTCGGCCGCCGACGAGCAGGCCTGGGCGTCGTTCAAGGAGCGTTTCCTGGACGTCGACGAGGCCGCATATCAGCGCGAAGTGACCAGGTGGCAGGCCGAACAGGAGCAGCAGCAGTGAGTGCGACAGACATCACCAGGGCGGAGTACTGCGTGGCAGCCTGCGCCGAGATCTTCTCCGGCGCAGGCGAGATCATGGCCTCGCCGATGGCGCCGGTGCCGTTGCTCGGTGCCCGGCTGGCGCGGCTGACCACCGAACCGGACCTGCTCATCACCGACGGCGAGGCACTGATCCTGGCCGACACTCCGGCCATCGGCGCGACCGGACCGATCGAGGGCTGGATGCCCTTCCGCAAGGTCTTCGACGTGGTCGCGAGCGGCCGTCGGCACGTGGTGATGGGCGCCAACCAGATCGACCGGTACGGGAATCAGAACCTGTCGGCCTTCGGCCCGCTGCAGCATCCCACCCGGCAGATGTTCGGGGTGCGCGGCGCCCCGGGCAACACCATCAACCACGCCACCAGCTACTGGGTGGGCCGCCACAGCGCCCGGGTCTTCAGCGAGGTAGACATCGTCGCCGGCATCGGCTTCGACAAGGTCGACGAGCAGAACCCCGCCTTCGACGGGGTGAACATCCACCGGGTGGTCACCAACCTGGGCGTCTTCGACTTCGACGGACCGGCCCACAGCATGCGGGCGCGCTCGCTGCATCCGGGTGTCGCCCCGGACGAGGTCGCCGAGAACACCTCGTTCCCGGTGGCCGAACTCGACAGCGCACCGGTCACCGCCGAGCCGACGGCCGAGCAGCTGCGGATCATCCGCGAGGTGCTCGACCCGAAGAGTGTGCGCGATCGCGAGGTGAAGTCGTGACCGCCCCGGCTCTGCGCACCCGGTTCACCGATCTCGTCGGGATCGAGTACCCGATCGTGCAGACCGGCATGGGCTGGGTGTCCGGCCCGCGGCTGACGGCCGCGACCGCCGAGGCCGGCGGACTGGGCATCCTCGCGTCGGCGACGATGACCTATCCCGAGCTCGAGGCGGCGATCGCCAAGACCAAGTCGCTGACCGGCAAGCCGTTCGGGGTGAACCTGCGTGCCGACGCCACCGACGCCGGCGAGCGGATCGATCTGCTCATCCGGGAGAAGGTCAAGGTGGCCTCGTTCGCGCTCGCGCCCAAGGCCGAGTTGATCGCGAAGCTGAAAGACCATGGGATCGTGGTGATCCCGTCGATCGGAGCGGCCAAGCACGCCGTCAAGGTGGCCTCCTGGGGCGCCGACGCGGTGATCGTGCAGGGCGGCGAGGGCGGCGGGCACACCGGCGGGGTGGCCACCTCGCTGCTGCTGCCGTCGGTGATCGACGCACTCGGCGGCCCGGACGGGCAGACCTCCATTCCGGTGGTCGCGGCCGGCGGCTTCTTCGACGGCCGCGGACTGGTCGCGGCCCTGGCCTACGGCGCCGAGGGCGTCGCGATGGGCACACGCTTCCTGCTGACCAGCGATTCGGCGGTGCCCGAGAGCGTCAAGCAGGAGTATCTGCAGCGAGGGCTGGCCGACACCGTGGTCTCGACGAAGGTCGACGGCATGCCGCACCGGGTGCTGCGCACCGAACTGGTGAACGCGCTCGAGAGCGGTTCCAAGGTCCGAGCGCTGGCCGCGGCGGCCCGCAACGCCAACGAGTTCAAGCAGCTGACCGGGATGAAGTGGACCACCATGCTGCGCGACGGCCGGACCATGCGAAAGTCCGGTGAGCGCACCTGGCAGCAGATCATCATGGCCGGCAACACCCCGATGCTGCTCAAGGCCGGACTGGTGGACGGCAACACCGACGCCGGGGTGCTCGCCTCCGGCCAGGTGGTCGGCATGATCGAGGATCTGCCGAGCTGCGCCGAACTGATCGAGTCGATCATGAGTCAGGCGCACGCCCGGCTCGGGTCGCTTCGCGCCCTCACCGCCGCCCCCTGACCCGTCGGCGTTCGCCCCTCCGGAGGCAGAACATGAGAGGCTGGGGCCATGCCTGCGATCGAATTCCACATGGACGGTTCCCTGGCCCGCGCGGCGCGCCATCTGTGCCAGGTCTCGGTGCGTACGGTGGCCCGCCGCGCCGGCCTCGACACCAAGGCGGTGCGCAAGTACGAGAAGGGCGGCGACACCCTTTCGGCCGGCGAGATCCAGCAGCTCACCGACGCACTCACCTACTTCGGCGCCCGCTTCGTCCCGGAGGACGAGAACGGCGGAGTCGGGGTGCGCCGCAAGTTCACCCGTACCGCCGTGACCATGATCGACACCTGGGAGGACGAGGGCGGCCCCGTCGCCGAGGACGACGTCTGACGCAGTGCGGTCTCTGTGGGCGATCGTGACCAGCACATTCGGTCACGATCGCCCACAGAGAGTCCGGTCAGCTCAGGTCAGCACCTCGGGCAGCCCGGCCAGCCGGAAGAGCTCGGGTTCGAAGAAGGCCCCGACGTGCACCAGCTCGCCGGCGGCGGAGAAGGACAGCACGTTCAGCTGGAACGGATGCCAGACATCGTCGTCGCGCAGGTACATGCCGGTGGCGGGCTGCCCATTGCAGCTCGTCTTGATCAGCCGCAGGTCGCCGTCATGCTGCGCCGGGCACTGGCTGAGGGTCAGCTGACCGATCTGCTCGGCCCCCTGATACCAGCCGGGGAACGGCGGCATCTCCCAGATCGCGTCCTCGGCCAGGATGCGCACCACCCCGTCGACGTCGTGCCGGGCGAACGACGAGCAGAACCGGTCCCACACCGCCCGTTCACGGTCGGACAGTTCACTGACCCGCCGTCCCTGCGCGACGCCGTCGCCGATGCTCGCCCGCGCCCGGGCGAGGGCGCTGTTGGCCGCCGGCACCGTCATGTCCAGCATGGCGGCGGTCTCGGCCGCACTGAACGCCAGCACCTCGCGCAGGATGAGCACCGCACGCTGGCGGGCCGGCAGTTCCTGCAGCGCCGCCACCATCGCCAGCCCGACCGTCTCGGTCCGCGCCACCTGGTCGGCGACGTCCCCGGCGGCCGCGCTCACCGCCGCGTCGGGCAGCGGCTGGAGCCAGAGCGTCTCGGTGTCGGCCACCACCGGCACCTGCGGATCCGAGGCCGGGCCGCCCAGGCCCACCGGCAGCGGCCGGCGGGCCCGGCCGGCGAGCGCGTCGAGACAGGCGTTGGTGGCGATCCGGTACATCCAGGTGCGTACCGACGAGCGGCCCTCGAAGCGGTGGAAGGCCTTCCAGGCACGCAGGTACACCTCCTGCACCACGTCCTCGGCGTCGGTCGCCGCGCCGAGCAGGTGGTAGCAGTGCACCAGCAGCTCGGCGCGCAGCGGGGCGGTCGCCGACTCGAAGTCGCGCGTGACCTCGTCCGTCTGCGCGCGCGATCCGTCTCCGGTCACCGTCACCACCTCCGCCGTCCGATCTGCAGGTCGCCGCTCAGGACTGCCCGGCGGCGTAGGCCTCCGGCCCCGCCTCGACGGCGGCCGGATCCATCCACATGATCTCCCACGTGTGCCCGTCCAGATCGTCGAACGAGCGACCGTACATGAATCCGTGGTCTTCGGTCCGTCCCACGCTCGCTCCCGCCGCCACCGCGCCATCGGCCAGCGCGTCCACCTCGTCCCGGCTCTCCGCGGACAGACAGACCAGGACCTCGCTGGCCGACCGCGCATCGGCGACCTGCTTATCCGGCACGAAGGTCTGGTAGAAGTCGCGCCGCAGCAGCATGGCCACCTGGGTGTCACCGAGGATCAGCCCGGCGGCGTTCTCGTCGCTGAACCGCTCGTCGAAGGTGTAGCCGAGTGCCTCGAAGAAGGCCCGGGAAGCCGCCAGGTCGGCGACCGGCAGATTCACGAAGATCATCGCGTGCTTCATCGTCCCCACTCCCCTCAGGCGTCCACGGACAGCGCCCACATGACGCCGAACCGGTCGAAGAGATTGCCGTACCAGCCGCCCCACGGCGCCTGCCCGAATTCCATGGCCACCTCACCGCCGCCGGCGACGAAGGCGTCGATGATCTGCCGGGCCCGGTCGACGGACTCGGCGGTGTAGAGCAGCGAGTACGCACTGCCCCGGATCGGATAGTCGGTGCCCGGATCCATCGAGTCCGCACCGGCGATCACCCCGCCCGGTGTGGTGAGCACCGCGTGCGCCACCGTCTGCGGATCCGGCTCGAAGGGCATGTCCGGCATGTCCATGTCGCCGTAGCGCATCAGATTCAGCTCACCGCCGAGCACCTCGTGCCAGTGCTCGAAAGCCTCGGCCGCCGTTCCCGGCAGCGCGATATACGTTGCGATGGTCTCGCTCATGGTCGTCTCCTTCGTGCCGCGGCAGCGCTTGTCGTTGCCGTCATGAGTATTGACTGCCGCGGTTGCGGAAACTGATCGGTCATCGCAATTTGGAATGAAATTCAGTTATTGTTCCAATGCCGTGTCCGTCGACAGAGAGAGACCTCATGCCCGTCGCTCAACTCCGCCGCACCCTCGCCTCCACCGCCGCCGAGGTCGCCCTCGAGCTGCGAGCGGCGGTCCGGCTCGGAAGGGCCGGCGTGCTTCCCGGCCCCGGCGAACTGATCGGCGTGGCCAGGGCCGCGAGGACCGGCGGCGGGGCGGCGATCACCGAGGTCCTCGCCGCCCGCTTCGGTGACGACATCGCCCTGATCGACGACTCGACACCGCTGACCTATGCGCAGCTCGCCGAACAGAACCGGCGCTGGGTCAACGCCCTCGGCGAACTCGGCGCACACGCCGCACCCCGCCGGCTCACCATCGGGGTGATGTGCCGCAACAGTGCGCCGGTGGTCATCGCCCTGCTCGGCGCCCTCTCGTCGGACGTCCGGCTGGTCTTCCTCAACACCGACATGGGGCTGCGCCAGCTCGAGACCGTCTGCCGGCGCGAGCAGATCGACGTGATCCTGCACGACGCCGAGTTCAGCGAACGAATCGACGGCGCCGCCGGCGACTGCCGCCGGATCCTGATGAAGACCGGCGACGGGGACCCCGACCGGGAGACCTTCGCCGGGCTGCTGGCCGCCTCGAGCAGCGCGGTCCCGCCCACGGCAACCGGCACACCCGAGATGGTGATCCTCACCAGCGGCAGTTCCGGGGTGCCGCGCGGGGCGGCCCGGCGCGACTCGCAGCGGACCCTGATGTCCACCCTGGCCGGGCTGCTGGAGAAGATTCCGTTGCGGCGCAGCGACGTCATCTATCTGGCGCCGCCGGCCTTTCACGGCTGGGGCCTGATCGCCACGCTGGTCGGCCTGCTGTCCGGAGCCACTCTGGTCTTCGACGGACGCTTCGACGCCCGGCGCGCCGTCGACTCGATGCTCGAACACCGCTGCACGGTCTTCATCGCGGTGCCGACGATGCTCAAACGCGTCATGGATCTGCCGAGCCCGGTCCTCGAGCCGCTCGCCGGACGGCTGCGCATCGTCGGCTCCGGGGGCGCCCGGCTCGAACCGACTCTCGTCCGGGAGCTCACCGGGATCTTCGGTCACGTGCTGCACAACCTGTACGGCGCCACCGAGCTGTCGTACATCACCATCGCCACCCCGGACGACCTCGCCCTCGATCCCACCTGTGCCGGTTCGCCCCCGCTGGGCGTCACGGTGGCGATCCTGGTGGACGGAAGGCCCGCCGCCCCGGGCGCCTCCGGCGAGATCTACGTGCGCACCCGGGCCCAGATGTCGTCGTACACCGACGGCACCGCCAAGGAGAGCATCGGCGGCCTGACCCGCACCGGCGACACCGGCTACCTCGACCGGGACGGGCGGCTCTACGTGCAGGGCCGCGCGGACGGCATGATCGTCTCGGGCGGCGAGAACGTCTACCCCGAAGAGGTGGAGCTGGCCCTGCAGCGACATCCGCAGATCGCCGACGCGACGGTCTTCACCGTGGCCGACGAGGACTTCGGTCAGCGTCTGTCGGCGGTGGTGGCGCCCGCACCGGGCGCAGCGGTGACCGCCGAGACCGTACGCGAGTTCGTCGGCCGGGAACTGTCCCGGTCCCGGGTGCCGCGGGAGGTCTTCGTGGTCGACGAGGTGGTGCGCACCAGTACCGGAAAGGTGACCCGGGCCTGGATCGAAGCGGTGGCCGGCGGCACCGCCGGGTGAGGAATCCGGCCACGGCCCGACCCGGCACGGCGTCCGGGGACCAGCCGTCTCGCCGCGGATCGCCGGAGCCTTCCGGTTTCACCTTCTCTGACACAGATCTGCGTGCTAGTGTCTTTTGAAAGAAACAAATCTGCCAATTTGTGTCAGGAGGCGTGACGATGACGGCCACGTTCGACGAATCGGTCCGCGAAGCCGAGCCCATGCCCGTCGCCGACGAGGACGTCGAGCGGGTTCATCCGCTCGGCCCCGACTCCCTGGTCTGGAAGTTCTACGGCGACAACCGCGGCCTGTTCGGATTCCAGCGGGTCGCCGGAACCGAGAACTGCATCGAACAGCTCGCGAAGGGCGTCGAAGATCATTCGGTGATCTTCTCCGACTTCGCCGGCCGGGCCCGGCGCACGGTGCCGCCGATCATGAACACCGTCTACAGCGCCGACCCGCACGCCTGGGGCCGCAGGGTGCGCGACTTCCACAAGCCGATCAAGGGCACCATCGAGTCCGACGGCTCGCGCTATCACGCGCTGAACCCGGAGCTGTTCTACTGGGCGCACGCCACCTTCGTCGACCAGGTGCTCTACACCACCGACACCTTCATCCGCCGGCTCAGCGAGTCGGAGAAGGAACAGATCTTCCAGGAGTCGAAGAACTGGTACGCCATGTACGGGGTGAGCAACCGCAACGAGCCGCAGACCTACGCCGAGTTCCGCGAGTACTGGGAATCCATGCTCGACCGGTTCGTGCCCACCAAGACCATCGTCTACGCCACCGGCTACCTCCGGAAGGGCGTCCCCGGCCCCAAGGAGATCCCGGCGCCGGTGTGGAAGGTGCTGTCCACGCCACTGAATGCGGCCTTGCGCACAGTGGTCGTCGGCACTCTGCCCCCGCAGATGCGTGATGTGTGCGAGCTGGACTGGACTCCCAAGCAGCAGAAGCGATTCGACCGCTTCACCGCGATCATGCGCGGGCTGAATCCGGTCATCAACCGTCTGCCGGTCCGATGGCTGTACACCAAGTACGCGGCGCAGGGCTGGGAACGCACGGGCGTGGACCCGCGGCGCATCCACAACGGCTGACCGCGCCGAGCACCCCAGCCCCCGAGTGCGCCGCGCCCGGTAGCCTGTCCTGCATGAATGACGGCTCCGGTGCGGCGGCCCTCGGCGATGCGGCCGACCGGCTGATCCTCGACGAGGCCGCCGGCCTCCTCGGCGGCGCACCGCCCGGCACCGTGGTGGTGATCGACGACGTCGACGGCGCCCTGACCGTCGGCGCCCTGCGGGCGGGTGCGCGCACGGTGCGCGTCCATCAGGATCTGATCACCGGCGAGCGATCACTCGCCGAGCGCGCCGGATCAGCCGGCGACACTGCGCTACTCACCTCCCCGGAGTTCACCTCGCTGCCCCTCGGCCGCGAGCTGCTCGACGGCGCCCGGGTGGTGCTGCTCCGGCTGCCGCGCTCCCTCGACCGGCTCGCCGAGGTGGCACAATTGATCGCCGCCCACAGCGCCCCCGAGGTGCGCGTCGTCGCCGGTGGCCGCATCAAGCACATGTCGGTGACCATGAACGACGTCCTGCGCGAGGTCTTCGAGCGGGTCGACGTCAGTCACGCGCGCCAGAAGTCACGCGTGCTGACCGCCTCCGGTCCGCACTCCGAGCGCTCCCGGGAACTGCTCACGCAGTGGCCGCACACCCGTCGGCACGGTGATCTGGGAACGGGGGACGCCGGACTGACGGTGGCCGCGCACGGGGGCGTGTTCGCCGGGACCGGCATCGACATCGGCACCCGCTTCCTGCTGGCGCACCTCGATCAGGCGCCGAGTGTCGGCCATGCCGTCGATCTGGCCTGCGGCAGCGGTGTGATCGCCGCTTGGCTGGCTTTGCGGGACAAGCAGATCCGAGTCGACGCCTGTGACCGCAGCGCGGCTGCAGTCCGGTCGGCGCGGGCCACGGCCGAGGCGAACGGAGTCGGCGATCGGGTGACCGTACACCGCGCCGACGGCCTCGAGCAGTTCCCGGATGGCTCGCAGGCACTGATTCTGCTGAACCCGCCGTTCCACGACGACGCCGCCGTCACCACGCACATCGCGCGAACCCTGTTCGACGACGCTGCCCGGGCGCTGGCCCCCGGCGGCCGGCTGTGGTGCGTGTGGAACTCGCATCTGCGCTACCGCAGCGCACTCGAGCGGCACGTCGGACCGACCGCTCAGATCGCCCGGAACGCCAAGTTCACCGTCACCGCCTCCACTCGCGCCTGATGGGCCACAGACCTACTGCGCCATCACATCTCGGCGGCACGGGCGGCGGTGACCAGATCCGTGACAGCCGAGCGGAGCGACGCCGGTAGCTCCTGCTCGTCCAGATCGAGGAAGCCCTGCACGATCAGATCGCGGGCGGCGTCGTCGTCCATCCCGGTGGCCATCAGGTAGTCGAGCTTGGCCACATCGACCATGCCCACGCTGGCCTCGTGGGAGAGCTGCGCCTGGTCGGTGCGGGCCTTGAGTGCCGGCACGGAGTCGATGCAGCCGTGCGGGGAGAGCATCAGGCCGTCGCATTCGAGGAAACCGCTCACCCCGTCGGCGCTGCCGATCAGCGTGGTCTCGTTGACGATCTCGCCGCCGTCGGAGACCATCCGGGCCACCTGCTCGGACTGGGCGCCCTTCCCCTGCAGATCGATGACGCTGATCATCTCCCTGTGCGTGCCCTGCGGCGCGAAGACCACACTGTGCGCGGATTCCTTGGCGCCGGCGGCCAGTTCACTGCGGGAGACGGCCACGTGATCGGCGACCCCGGACACCGCGACGGACACACTGCTGCTGACTGCGCCCTCGTCGAGGCGGGTGGCGCTGTAGCTGTGCACATCCATCTCCCGGCCGAAGCGCTCGACGGTCAGTGACCGGAGCTGCGCATTCTTGCCGACGAAGGTCTCCGACACGGAGACGTGCTTGCCGTGGGTGAGTGCCGGGGTGACCCCGTCACCACTGAGACAGTCCACCACGGCGCCCTCGCCGATGACGGTGACATCGTGCGAGAACTGACGCTCCTGCGGAACGGTCATGAAGCTGAACGACTGCAGCGGCTTGTCGAGCTTGGCGCCGGGCTTGACCCAGGTGAAGGTTCCCAGCGGACGCAGCGTGGAGTCGAATGCCCGGCGCAGCGTCTCGTCGGAGGTCGGGTCGATCAGCGAGAACAGCAGCCCCTGCAGCCAGGGATAGGTGACGAGGGCATCGGAGATCGGCATGACGACCACCCGGTCGTCATGTGACACGGACCGCTCGTAGTGGTGGTCCACCATGATGCTGGTGGCGGCGACCTCGGTTTCGGGTGCATACCCGACGCTTGCGAGGAGGTCACCGGTGACGGAGTCCTGCCCCAGTCCGTCGATCGGTACGAGGTCGGAGATTGTGGTGGTCATGTCGTGGTACGCCTCTTCTATTGAATGGTGATCCTGTTGCAGCACAGATGGTTCGGCCTGCAGACCGGGTGTGCTCACGCAGCGAAGCCGGTGCGCCGGATCTTCTCGAACATCGTGCGCGCGTCTCCGCTCTCGACCAGCCCGCCGTCGACCATCAGGTGGCCGCGGGCGGTGTCCACGTAGTCGAGGATGAAGCCGGTGTGGGTGATGACCAGCGCGCCTCGTCCACCGCCGTCCGGGGCCGGCGTGGACATGAGTTCGGAGACCGCCCGGCCGACGACCGCAACGTGCTCGAGGTCGACCCCGGATTCGGGTTCGTCGAACAGACACATGGTCGGCTGCTGCAGCAGGAGTTTGCAGACCTCCCAGCGCTTGACCTCTCCGCCGGAGAAACCGACGTTCACATCCCGCGGGATCAGGGCATCGAGCTTCAGGGTGGACGCCGCCTGTGCCAGCCGGTCATCGGCAACCATCGCGTGGGCGAGTTTGCCGACGGTCACGCCGGGCAGCCCCGGCGGATGCTGAGTGGCGATGCCCAGGCCCAGCCGGGCGCGTTCGGTCACGTCGGCGTCGGTGATGTCGGTCCCGCGCAGCCGGACCGTTCCGGAGGCGATGGTGAACGGGCCGGTCCCCATGACGGCGTTGAGCAATGACGACTTCCCGGAGGCATTGGGCCCCAGCAGGATGTGGGTCTCGCCCTCGTCGATCGTCAGGGAGACGTCGCGGCAGACGGTCTTCCCGTCCACCTCCACGGAGACCGCGTCGAGTTGCAGAAGTGGAGAATCGCTCATGTCGAGCCTCTCGATCGTCCGGCGACCGGCAGGAAAGAACTGTCAGGCCACCTGTGCCTATCTGGGGGAGGGAGATCTGATCGCCCTCCCCTTCCACCGTAGGCTTAGGTTTCCCTAACTTCGAGGACGATCAGAAAGTCGGGACCTTCGTCCCCGGCGCCGCCCGTCAGCGCGGAAGCAGCCCGTCGAGCACCACGGAGAGATACTGCTGGGCCACATCGTCGACGGTCTTCGGTCCGCCCGGGCGATACCAGCGCACCGCCACCCAGACGGTGTCGCGGAGGAAGCGGTAGACCAGATCGATGTCCAGGTCGGGCCGGAAGTCGCCTTCGGCCACACCGCGGCGCAGCACCGACTCCCAGAGTTCGCGGAATTCGGCGTTGAGCTCGTCGATGTAGGCGAAGCGCTCCTGCCCGGAGAGGTGGCGCGCCTCGTTCTGGTAGATGGCCACTGCGGTGTGCCGGGCGTCGATCGCCTCGAAGGAGGCCACCACGAGCTGCCGCAGGGTGTCGGCGGCGTTCAGGCCGGCCGCAGCGATCTCCCGGTACCGGGCGAAGAGTCCGTCGAGGAATTCGCGGAGGAGCTCGTCGACCATCGACTCCTTGGAGTCGAAGTGGTGGTACAGGCTGCCGGAGAGGATGCCGGCCGTGTCGGCGATGTCGCGGACCGTGGTCGAGCGCAGTCCGCGTTCAGCGAAGAGTCCACCGGCGATCGCGAGCAGTTCGTCGCGGCGCGACGGCCCCGAACGCGGTGCGGTGACTTTGGTCTTCGACGGCACACGATCCTCCTGGTCGACTCCCGAGCCTACCAAGTGCTTGCTTTGCCCGATGCCCGGTCACCGCCGCACTTCCCCCGTCGCCGGGAGATTTCGGCACTGGAGTGCGCACCTGAGCCACACTTGAGTGCCGAAGTTCTCCGCCCATCCTCCCCGACGCACAGCACGGCGCGGCATCGCCCCGACAGCGCAGTGCCCCGGTGACCCGACGGTCACCGGGGCACTGCGGGAGGGCCGGTGATCAGCGCTTGGCGATCTTCTTCGCCGCGCGGGCGTTGACGAAGCGCCACAGCTTCAGCTGCATGTCGGTCAGCCGGACATCGCTCTTGGTGAACGGCGCACTGACGATCTCGGCGAACTTGATCGGCATGGTCGAGACGGTCACCGCCCGGGCGTGGCTGAAGGTCTCGAAGCCGAAGCGGCCGTGGTAGCTGCCCATGCCCGAGCGGCCGACCCCGCCGAACGGCAGCCCGCCGGAGAGCAGATGCAGCGCGAAGTCGTTGCCGCTGATCGAGCCGGAACGGGTGTTGTCGGCGATGTACTTCAGGTTCTCGTTGTCCTTGCCGATCCAGTACAGGGTCAGAGGATGCCCGGCGGAGTTGATCTTGTCGACGGCCTCGGACAGCTCCCGGTACGGGTAGACCGTCAGCACCGGACCGAAGACCTCGTCCTCCTCGATCTTCATACCGGCCTTGACCCCGGTGAGCACCGTCGGCGGAATCTTGCGGGCCTGGGCGTCGGGCAGCTGCTCGCCGGCCGGGATCACCTGATGCTTGGTGGCGCCGAGCTCGACGGCGTCGTCGATCAGGCCGACGATCCGGGTGTAGTTCTTCTCGTTGATGGTCGAGGTGAACTGCGGGTTGGCGGCGATCGTCGGGTAGTTCTTGGTCCATCGGGCGATGACCTTGTCGGTGAACTCGCCGACCTTGGACTCGGGGACGAAGACGTAGTCCGGGCACAGGCACACCTGGCCGCCGTTGATCATCCGGGCATCGGCCATCAGGTTGGCCGCCTCGGTGATGTCGGCGTCCACGTCGACGATCGACGGGTTCTTGCCGCCCAGCTCCAGGGTGACCGGCACCAGATTCTTGGCCGCCTCCTGCGCCACCGAGGCCCCGACCTCCGGCGAGCCGGTGAAGAACATGTGGTCCACCGGCAGTTTGGCGAAGTCCGCGCCACCGCCGTGCTTGCTGGTCACCACGGCGAGCTCCTCGATGGAGAAGTAGTCCGGAGCCACCCGGGCGATCACCTCGGTGGTCTTGGCGGTGATCGACGACGGGCGCATGAGCACCCGGTTGCCCGCGGCGAAGGCCGAGCCGGCCGGCACGAAGGTCAGCTGCAGCGGGAAGTTCCAGGGCCCCATCACGCCCACCACGCCGAGCGGGTCGTGCCGCAGCCGCTGCTTGTAGCCGAGCAGCCCCTGCACCTTGGCGACGTTGGTCTCCTTCATCCACTCGGCGGCGTGCTTGCGCTGATGGGCGAGGTCGATCATGCAGCCGGCGACGTCGGTGGCCACCGAGAGCTCCCGCGGGCGGCTGCCGAAGTCCTCGTCGAGGGCGGCGGTGATCTCGTCGGCGTTGTCCAGCAGCAGCTGGGACAGCCGGTTGATCCGGTCCATCCGGGTCTTGGCGTCGGGAATGCCGTCGCGGAGGAAGGCCGCGCGCTGGATCTCCAGGAGCTCGGTCAGGGAGTGCGACTCGGACGACACCTTGTCGCCGGCTCGCACGGTCACATCTGCAGGCTTGGTCATGGTGCGCCTCCGCTGTTCGTCGCTGATCCCACCCGAGAGACGAATTCTCGGGATTGTGTCAATATTACGCCATCCCGTGGTCCGTGTCACAGGGCGGCTCGGCTGCGAGCCTACCCTCACCCTGCGCATACCGGCAGTCCCCGACGGCCGGGAATCGTTCCGGCGCCGCGGCAGCTACGGCTCAGTGCGGGGCCGGCGGTGACACGGTGCGGAAACCGATGTTGCCGGTGGAGGTGGCCGGGGTGTTGTGCGAACGCGCCGCGACCCGATAGCGCCGGCAGTACGAGTCGTGGCACAGATAGCTGCCGCCGCGGAGCACGCGCGAACGCCCGGAGTCCGGGCCCGCCGGGTCCGTCGCCGGCGGGCCCGCCGCCGCCCGCGCGTAGGTCCGGGCGCTGTACCGGTCGGCGCACCACTCCCAGACGTTGCCCACCGTCTGGAAGAGCCCGTAGCCGTTGGGCCGGAAGGTCCGCACCGGGCGGGTGCCCACCGGTTCGGTGGGCGTATCCGGGAAGCCGCCGCGGAAGATGTTGACTCGTTCGCCGGTCGGCGGCGCGTCACCCCAGGGGAAGCGCGCCCCCTCGAGGCCGCCCCGCGCCGCGTACTCCCACTGCGCCTCGGTGGGCAGCGCACGCCCGGCCCACGTGCAATAGGCCTGGGCGTCGTGCGCGCTGACATGCACGACGGGATGGTCGTGCCGATCGTCGACGCCGCTGCCCGGTCCGAACGGGGCCCGCCAGTACGCCCCGGGGACCTCCGACCACCACGGCGTCGCGGCGAGCGGGGCCTGGGGCACCTCCGGCGGCACCAGCAGACCGAAGACGGCCGATGACCCGTAACGCTGCGCGTCGGTGACATAGCCGGTCGCCGCCACGAAGGCGGCGAACTCGGCATTGGTCACCGCGGTGGCGTCGACGTCGAACGGCGAGAGCACCACCGGGTGCACGGGGACCTCGCCGTCGGCCGGGTACCCCTCCCCGACGGCGTCGCCCATGGCGAAGCCGCCGCCGGTCAGCCGGATGCGTTCTGCACCAGGAGCATCCACCGACAGATCGTCCGCAGACCGGAAATCCGCCGGCCCCGGCCCGTCGTCTCCGCGGCGGCCGGGATGGCAGCACGCCCCAGAGTCATCCGCCCCAGAGCCGTCCACCCCCGCGCTATCCATCCGTCCCGTCCATCTGCACTATCCGTCCGCAACTATCCGTCCGCACTAGCGATCCGCGTCGAGCACCCCGCGGTCGACGAGCTCGGCCACGATCTGCGCTACCAGATCGTCGATCCGGGCACCGGTGGTGTCAAATCTCAGGTCCGGATCGAGGGGCTTCTCGTAGGGGGCGTCCACCCCGGTCAGGCCGCTGAGCTGACCGCGCCGCGCCCGGGCGTAGAGGCCCTTCGGATCGCGCCGCTCGCACTCGCTGATCGGGGTGCTGACGTGCACTTCGAGGAAGTCCACCTCGGCGGCCTCGTGCAGCGTCCGGGCGATCTCCCGGTCCGAGCGCAGCGGGGAGACCATCGACGCGATCGCCACGACGCCGGCATCGGCGAACAGCCGGGCCAGGTGCCCCACCCGGCGGATGTTCTCGGCCCGGTCGCCCGGCGAGAAGCCGAGGTCGTCGGAGATGCCGTGCCGGATGTTGTCCCCGTCGAGCAGGTAGGCGACGCGGCGCCGGTTCACCAGTGCACGCTCGAGAGCCACCGCCACCGTCGACTTGCCCGAGGCGGGCAGGCCGGTGAGCCACACCGTCGCACCCCGCTGGCCCGTCTTGGTCCAGCGCTCGGAGCGGCTGAGTGCACTCGGATGCCATTTGATGTCGGTGCGTTCGGCCTTGCCCGGCACCACTTCCCGCGGTTCGAGCACGGTGCCGGCACCGACCGTCTCGTTGGTCGCCTCGTCGATCAGGATGAAACTGCCGGTGTCGCGGTGCAGCCGGTAGGGATCGGCGACGACGATCGTCGAGGTCCGCAGTTCCACGGTGCCGATGTCGTTGAGCACCAGCTCGCCGGGACCGACCACCTCGAGCAGCGACTCCGGATCCAGCCGCCGCTCGAGCGACTGGACCGTCGCCCGGACGGTGCGGGTGCCCTGCTTGAGCAGGACCCGGTCGCCGGCGCGCAGCGGATGATCAGACAGCCAGCAGACGGTCGCGCTGAGTTCGCGGGCCGAGACCGGCAGATGCGCTGTGGGCCGGCCGCTGACCAGCAGATCACCGCGGGCGACGTCGATGTCGTCGGCCAGGGTGACCGAGACCGACAGCGGCGCCACCGCCGTGGTCCGCTCCTCGTCGAGGGTGTCGATCGAGGCCACCGTGCTGGTGGAACCGGAGGGCAGCACCCGGACGGGATCGCCCACCGCGAGCGTGCCCGCGGCGAGGCGGCCGGTGTAGGTCCGCCGGTCGTCGGCCCCCGGCCGGGACACCCACTGGATCGGCAGCCGCAGCTCGTCCGGTTCCGGATCGGGTGCGTGCAGCTCCACCGCCTCCAGGTACTCCAGCAGCGTCGGACCGGTGTACCACGGGGTGTGAGCCGAGCGGTGGACCACGTTGTCACCGCTCTTGGCGGCGAGCGGGAAGGCCTCGATGCCGCCGGTGAGCCCGAGCTGGACGGCCAGCTCGTCGAGCTCGGCCTGCAGCTGGTCGAAGCGCTCCTGCGAATAGCCGACCAGGTCGAGTTTGTTGATCGCCGCGATCACCGTCGGCACCCCGACCAGGGTCGCGATCCGCGCGTGCCGGCGGGTCTGGCGCTGCACGCCGTTGCGTGCGTCCACCAGCAGGATCGCGACATGCGCATTCGAGGCACCGGTGAAGGTGTTGCGCGTGTACCGCTCGTGGCCGGGGGTGTCGGCGAGCACGTAGTGGCGGGTCGGACTGGAGAAGAAACGATAGGCGACGTCGATGGTGATGCCCTGCTCGCGTTCGGCGCGCAGGCCGTCCGAGAGCGCGGCCAGGTCCACTTCCCCGTCCTCGGAGGTGACGCCGGCCAGATGGTCGGTCGCGAGGCTGCCGGTGTCGTGGAGCAGCCGGCCGATCAGCGTCGACTTGCCGTCGTCGACGCTGCCCGCGGTGGCGATCCGCAGGATCTGCTGGTCGTTGGTGAGCGCGGTCATCAGAAGTAGCCCTCTCGTTTGCGGTCTTCCATGGCGGCCGCCGAGGTCCGGTCATCGGCCCGGGTCTCGCCGCGCTCGGAGACGGTCGCGGCGCTGATCTCGGCGATGATCTCGGGGATGGTCGAGGCCGTCGAGCGCACCGCTCCGGTGATGGTCAGGTCGCCCACCGTGCGGTACCGGACCGATTCGGTGCTCACCTGGTCGCCGGGTCCGGGCTGCGAATACTCCGACACGGCCAGCAGGATGCCGTCGCGATCGAAGACCTGACGCTGCGCCGCGAAGTAGATCGGCGGCAGGTCGAGGTCCTCGAGGGCGATGTACTGCCAGATGTCGGTCTCGGTCCAGTTCGACAGCGGGAACACCCGCACCGACTCGCCGCGCCGGATCCGGCCGTTGTAGAGCGACCACGGTTCGGCGCGCTGGGCGCGCGGATCCCACTGGCCGAATTCGTCGCGGAAGCTGAAGACCCGCTCCTTGGCCCGCGCCCGGTCCTCGTCCCGGCGGGCACCGCCGAACGCGGCGTCGAAGCCGTGCTCCTCGAGGGCGTCGAGCAGCACCCGCGTCTGCAGACGGTTGCGCGAGCCGCTGGGATCGTCGGATTCGGCGATCCGCCCGGACTCGATGGCCTCGGGAACCGACGCCACCAGGAGCTTGATTCCGGCCGGGTTGTCCGGAGTGGGGGCGACCCGGCGATCACGGAACTCGATGACCTCGTCGAAGTTGTGCCCGGTGTCCACGTGCAGGATCGGGAACGGCAGCGGGTGCGGGCGGAAGGCCTTCTCGGCGAGCCGGAGCAGGACGATGGAATCCTTGCCGCCGGAGAACAGCAGCACCGGCCGCTCGAGTTCGGCGACCACTTCGCGGATGATGTGCACCGCCTCGGCTTCGAGGACGCACAGGCCGCTGACACGGTCGTTCTCGGTGATGGTCATCGTGGATATCCGTTCTTCTCGGCGTCGTGGCGGTACCGCTCGACCCACTCCCGCGATCGGCCGTTGGACTGCGGTTTGAGGGGCGGAGGCGGAGCGAGGGCGGGGTCCTGGCCGAGCAGTCCGAGCACCTCTGCGGTGACCGCGGTGGAGTCCCGGGTGAGCCTGCGGAAGCCCACTTCCACCGGGCGGATCCCCTCGGCGGCGAACCAGTGCCGCCACTGCCGCTCCTGCTCGCGCAGGATTCCGGCCAGGTGGGCGATGCCCCGCGCGTTGTATTCGGCCTGCGCATCACGCTGCGCGTCGAACTCGGAGTCGTGACCGTCGCGCCACACGCGGGTCTGGACGGCGCGCCACATGGACACCGCCTGAGGCACCACGTCCTCGCGGTAGACGTGGACGTACAGCGGGTCGCCGCCGAGGAGTTCGGCGACTGCACCCCGGGACGACCCCGAGGCGATCCGGGTCCGCGCGACCAGGAGCGGGAACTGGTTCCACATGAGCTTGCCGCCCCAGACCCCGTTGTCCGTGCGGCCGGTCTCGAGGATGTCGCGGCGCCAGGTCTCGAAGTCACGGCTGTCGACTGTGCCGGGTTCCGAGGGGTCGAGCAGCGCCAGGATCTCCAGGTCGTCGACGCCGGCGAACCACTCGCGCGGCTGCGGCGCCAGCGACGACGACGAGAAGTACTGGAAGAACTCCTTCGGGCGTCCGGCGACACCGGTCGAGGCCAGCGACTCGACGAGGAGCGTGCTGCCGCTGCGCTGGGTGGCGCAGACCAGGTAGCTGTTCGGAGTAGTCACCGGGCCAGCGTAGGTCCGCGAAACCGGCCTCGCTGACCTGCTGTTTTTCCGTCTTACAGCGGAAAACTCTTGACGCGGACCAGCGGCTGTGCGTGCCGTGGCGGCACTGCGTCAGGGCTGCCCGTAGCCGTCCGCGAGCTCACGATCCTCACCCAGCGGACGCCGTGACGGGAGCGCTTCCCGGTCCGGGCCCGCTTCCTGCGCGTTTGCGAAGAATTCCGCCATGAAGCGGTCCGCGATCGCCGTTCCCTGCGCCTCGGTGGGCAGCTGGTCACCGGTGGTCTCCCGCCAGCGGTGGAGGCGCTCGCGCAGCGACTCGCGCACCTGAGCGTGCTCGGGATCGTCGATCAGATTCTTTTGTTCAGTCTGATCGAATCTCAGGTCGTAGAGCTCCGCGGGCGGCGCGCCGGGCGGTTTCCCGCCGCGGATCGAGGGATCGGGCCGACAGGCTGTCGGCGATGTCCAGCGGCAGCAGCAGTTCGGGCCGGTCGGCGTAGTTCTCGATGTAGCTGTATCGCTTGGTGCGCACGGCGCGGATCGGGTCGTAGGCGTCGTGGTACGTCTTCTCGGTGAACACCGCATCCCGGACGGGTGCGGCGTCCTCGTCGACGAGTGCGTCGGCGTGCGACTCGCCGTCCATGTCCTGCGGAATGGGCAGTCCCAGCAGGTCGAGCACCGTGGGCGTCAGATCGACGCCGGAGAAGAGCTCGTCGTAGAGCCGCGGCGGCAGATGCCGCCGGGCGGGCGGGCGCACCACGAGTGCGATCCCGGTGCCCTCGGCGTAGAGCGTGGACTTGGCCCGGGGAAAGGCGAGTCCGTGGTCGGTGGTGACGATGATCCAGGTGTTCTCCCCCAGGCCCAACTCGTCGACCGTCGCGACCAGCCGGCCCACCGCGGCATCGGCTTTGGCGATGCTCCCGTGCAGTCCGCTCAGGTCCGCGCGGACGTCGTCGCTGTCCGGCAGGAAGTCCGGGACGTCGATGTCCGCGGTGTCGGCCGGAACGTATTCGTCAGCGGGGTAGGGCCGGTGGGTCTCGAAGAATCCGGCGGTGAGCAGGAAGGGGCGGCGATCGCCGTCGGACACCCGCCGGGACAGCCAGTCCTGCGCCTGCTCGACCACGTAGTCGCAGCGCGAGTCCGACACGTCGACCGTGTCGAAGCCGAGGCCGCCCGGATCGGTGCTCTCGTGCTGCATGCCGATCAGCGCCGAAGTGTAGCCGCCCGCGCTGAGCAGCGCCGGCAGCGTCGCGGTGCCCTCCCGGTACCCGAAGCCGTGGTGCGCCAGTCCGACGAGACCGTTCCGATGCGGGTACTGACCGGTGAACAGCGAGCCGCGGGCCGGCGAGCACAGCGGTGCGGTGGCGTGTGCCCGGGTGAAGCGGATGCCTGCGGCGGCGAGCCCGTCCACATGCGGGCTGGCCACACCGTCGGCGCCGTAACAGCCGAGGTGCCGGCCGAGGTCGTGCCAGTGGATCAGGACCACGTTCTCGGGGCCGTCGTCGTCAGGTGCCATGCCTGCGTCGTCAGGTGCCATGCCTGCCATTCTGACAGCACGACGCCCGGCCCCGGTGCGGCACGATGGATCGGGGCCGGCAATGCCCGGCGATCCGGGCCGTTTGCGCACCGTTCCGGCGGCGACTGTTTTCTGCCGCAACGGTTCTCGCTCGCCGCCGGCATGCGGCGTCAGTCCCCCAGCGACCTGGTGATCTTCCGCAGCAGCGCGGCCAGTTGCGTGCGCTCCTCGGCGGTCAGCCCGGCGAGCGCAGCCTCGTCGTCGGCCAGCCGGCCGGGGAGCTCCTCGTCGACGACGGTGCGGCCGGCGTCGGTGAGTTCGAGCAGCACCACCCGCCCGTCGCGCGGCGACTTGCCGCGGCGCACCAGTCCGCGGCGCACCAGCGCCTCGGAGAGTTTGGTGACCGAGGCGCCGCTGAGCATGGTCGTGGAGACCACCTCGCTGGCACGCAGCGGCTCCGGCGCGCGGGCGAGCGCCCCGAGCACGTCGAACTCGGACCGGCTCACCCCGTGACGCTGGAGGTTCCGGTCCAGCCGTCCGCTGGTGATCGCGGCGATGCGCTGGATGCGGCCGAGCAGCCCGACCGGGCGGACGTCGAACTGCGGATAGGCGTGCGCCCACTCGGACTGGATGCGGTCGACAAGGTCCTCCCGGTCGGCCGGATCCGCCGGGTCGGTGGGGGCGGCTTCGTCGGACACGCGGCTCAGCCTACGCCGAAGATCTCGGGGGCCATTTTATTTTACTAGTGAAATAGTAGTAAACTAATTCAATGACCTCCACGACCCGCGCCGCCGCTCTCGCCCATCCGCTGCGCCCGTCCACCTGGCGCAGCGCCGTCAGCGTGGACACGAGTCGCACCTCGTTCGCCGCACCGGTGCGCGTGGGCCTGGCCGTGGGACTGGTGCTGCTCGCCGGAGGCCTGGCCGGTCAGCGCGACATCGTCGGCTTCGCCGCCCTCGGGGCGCTCATCTCCGCCTTCGGCCGTCCGGATCCCTATCCGGTGAGGATGGGCCGGCTCGCCGCCCTCGGAGTGGGCATCACCGCATCGATCGCCGTGGGCGGGCTGGTGGGTCTGTCCGGCGGCGCGCTCGCCACCGAGATCGTGGCCGTCGCCCTGCTCTCCGGGGTCGCGGCGGTCGTCGTCGGCGCCCTGCGGGTGGCCGGTCCGGGCGCTGTGGTCTTCGTCTTCGCCGCCACCGCCTCGGCCGGCTTCGTCACCGACGCGATGGACTTCTGGCGGTCGCTGGCCGCCGCCGCGACGGGTGCGCTGATCGGTCTGATCGCGGCCCTGGCCCCGTGGCTGTGGGCCCGTGTCCGGCACCGGCTGGCCGGCGGTGCGCGTCCGCAGTCCGCCGGCGACGTCGAGTACCAGTCGGTGTGGGCATCGATGGCCCGGGTCACCCATCCGGACCTGCTCGCCACCGGCGCCCGGATGACCGCCGCCGCCGCAGTGAGCGCGGTCATCGCCGCAGCCGCCGGTTTCGACCATCCGATGTGGGCGGCGACGGGTGCCGTCGCCACCCTGCAGGGCGTCGGCTACCACCTCACGGTCACCCGCGGCATCGCCCGCCTTCTCGGCAACCTCGCCGGAGCCCTGATCGCGGCCGGCCTGCTGGCGCTGCCGCTGGGCTACTGGGGTGCGGTCGTCTCGATCATGGTCTTCCAGACCATCGCCGAGATCACCGCACCGATGAACTACGCGATCTGTTCCACCGCGGTGACCCCGATGGCACTGCTGCTCACCGCTCTCGGCGCCGGCCTGACCCCGGCCGCGGCCGTCGACCGGGTCGCGGACACGCTGATCGGCATCGTGGTCGGGATCGTCGTCGCCGCCCTCACTCTGAGTGCCACCGACCACGTCCCCGGCGCAGCGCACCGGCCGGGCCGGCCGGTGCGCGAACGTCTCAGCCGAGCCGTTCGATGATGGTGACGTTGGCGGTACCGCCGCCCTCGCACATCGTCTGCAGGCCGTAGCGGCCGCCGGTCCGCTCGAGCTCGTTGAGCAGCGTGGCGAAGAGCTTCGCGCCGGTGGCGCCCAGCGGATGACCGAGCGCGATGCCGCCGCCGTTGGGGTTGACCTTGGCCGGATCGGCGCCGGTCTCCTTGAGCCAGGCCAGCACCACCGGGGCGAAGGCCTCGTTGATCTCCACCACGTCGATGTCGTCCATGCTCAGCCCGGTCTTGGCCAGCGCGTACTCGGTGGCCGGAATGGGTGCGGAGAGCATCATCACCGGATCGTCGCCGCGCACGCTCAGGTGATGGATGCGGGCCCGCGGGGTGAGGCCGTACTCCTTGAGGGCCTTCTCCGAGACCACCAGCGTGGCCGAGGCGCCGTCGCAGATCTGCGAGGCGACCGCGGCGGTCAGGTCCGAGCCCTCGGCGAGGGTGTCGAGCGAGGCCATCTTCTCCAGGGAGGTCTCTCGCGGGCATTCGTCGACGACGCAGTCGCCCAGCGGCACGTTCTCGTTGTCGAAGCGGCCGGCGGCGATCGCGGCGCGGGCCCGCTCATGACTCTGCAGCGCCCAGCGCTCCATGTCCTCGCGGGAGATGTCCCACTTCTTGGCCATCATGTCGGCACCGACGAACTGGCTCACCTCGGCATCGCCGAAACGCTCGCGCCAGCCGGTGGATTCGGCGGTGGGCGTGGTGAATCCGAACTGCTGTCCGGCGATCATCGCCTGCGAGATGGGGATGGCGCTCATGTTCTGCACACCGCCCGCGAGCACCACGTCCTGTGTGCCGCTCAGCACGCCCTGCGCGGCGAAGTGGATGGCCTGCTGCGAGGATCCGCACTGACGGTCGACGGTGGTGCCGGGGATGCCCAGCGGCCGGCCGGCGGCGAGCCACGCCGTGCGGGCGATGTTGCCGGCCTGCGGACCGATGGCATCCACGCAGCCGAAGACCACGTCGTCGACCACGTTCGGGTCGATTCCGGTGCGCTCGAGCAGGGCGTTGATCACGTGGGCGCCCAGGTCGGCTGGATGGACCTCGGCCAGCGAGCCGTTGCGCTTGCCGACCGGCGTGCGGATGGCGTCGACGATGTACGCCTGCGGGGTGGTCATGGGTGGTGCTCCTTATGTAGAGAGATCTCGGCGCAGCACCCGTCCGGGTCTGCCGAGAAGTGTTGTGGCTCAGGCTCGCTGACTGGAGATGGAGACGATCTCGCCGGTGAGATAGGTGGTGTAGTCGCTGGCCAGCATGGCGATCGCGGCCGCGATCTCCCAGACCTCCGCGGCGCGCCCGTAGGCCTCGCGGGCGGCGAGCTCGTCGAGCAGTTCGTCGCTGGTCACCTTGGCCAGGAACGGGTGCCGGGCGATCGACGGCGCAACGGCGTTGATCCGTACCCCGTAGTCGGCCGCCTCCACCGCGCTGCATCGGGTCAGCGCCATGACGCCGGCCTTGGCCGCGGCGTAGTGCGCCTGCCCGCGCTGCGCGCGCCAGCCGAGCACCGAGGCGTTGTTGACGATGACACCGCGCTGGGGGCCGTCGCCGCTCCCGGCCTCCCGGAAGTACCGCAGCGCGGCCCGGGTGGCGCGGAAGGTGCTGGTGAGCGTGATGTCGAGCACCCTGTCCCACTGGTCGTCGGTCATGTCCGCGACCGGCGTCTCGCCGCCGAGACCGGCGTTGTTTACCAGGATGTCGATCCGGCCGAGCTGAGCCGCGGCGGCGGCGATCAGGTCGTCCACCTGCTCGGTGCTCGAGACGTCGCAGACGAAGGAGGTCACCTGCCGGTCCGGGAAGTCGGCGGAGAGCGCCGTCACGGTCTCGCCGAGGCGGCGTTCGTGGAAGTCGGAGACCAGCACGTCGGCGCCTTCGAGGAGCAACCGTCGGGCGGTGGCGAAGCCGATACCGGTGCCGGCGGCGGCGGTGACCACGGCCTTCTTGCCGACCAGCAGGTCGTGTCCGGGGGTCTCTTCGGGAATCGCGGCCAGCGGGGAAACGGGACGATCGGTCATGGCCGTGCCTCTCGGGGAAGGCCGAGCACCCGCTCGGCGATGATGTTGCGCTGCACTTCGTTCGAGCCGCCGTAGAGGGTGTCGGCCCGGGTGAACAGCAGCAGTCGCTGCCAGTCGTCGAGTTCGACGTGCTCGGGATCGTAGATGTCGTTGGGCCGCCCCTCGCTGGTGACGTCCGGGCCGACCAGGGCGGGGGCCCCCACCACATCGACGGCCAGCTCACCGAGGTCGCGATGCCAGTTGGCCCACAGCAGCTTCGCGACCGAGGCCGCACCGGCCTGCGAGACCACGTCGCCGGCGAGCGTGCGGCGGGCGTTGGCCTGCATCACGATCAGGCCGAGCCGGGCACGGCGCAGGCGGGAGGCGATCTCCGGATTGTGCACGGCGCCAGTGTCCTTCGCGACCTGAATGAGGTCGTCGAGCTCCCGGGCGAAGCCCACCTGCTGACCGAGGGTGGACACCCCGCGCTCGAACTGCAGCAACCCCATGGCCACCGTCCAGCCGTCACCCGGGGCGCCGACGATCAGGTCGGCGTCGGTGACGGCGTCCTCGAAGAAGACCTCGTTGAACTCGGAGGTCCCGGTGATCTGCTGAATCGGCCGGATGGTGACGCCCGGCTGATCCAGCGGCACCAGCAGGAAGCTGAGACCGCGGTGCCGGCTCGACCCCTTCTCCGTGCGGGCGATGACGAACGCCCACTGAGACAGGTGCGCCAGGGAGGTCCACACCTTCTGGCCGTTGATCACCCAGTGCCGGGAGCCCGATGCCTGATCCTCCTCGAGCGTGGCCGCGGTGGACACGCCCGCCAGGTCACTGCCCGCACCGGGTTCGGAGTAGCCCTGCGCCCACAGTTCCGTGACGTCGACGATGTGCGGCAGGAAGCGGCGCTGCTGTTCGGGGGTGCCGTATTCGATGAGCGTGGGGCCGAGCAGTTCCTCGCCGAGATGATTCACCCGTGCCGGCGCGTCGGCGCGGGCATACTCCTGATGGAAGATGATGCGCTGCTCGAGAGTCGCCCCGCGGCCGCCGTGTTCGGTGGGCCAGCCCAGGCAGGTCCACCCGGCGGCGGCCAGGTGCCGATCCCATTCCAGCCGCTGCGGGAAGAACTCGTGCTCACTGCCCGGCCCGCCGCGGCCGCGCAGGTCGGCGAAGCGGCCGGTCAGGTTCTCCGCCAGCCAGGTGCGGACCGCATCCGCGAACACCGCATCGGCATCCGGCGTGACCTCGGCCCATTTCCCGAGGTCGACGGTGCGATCGGCGAGGTTGATCGTCGTCATGATCGCTAGTCTAACCTACCAAGCATTTGCTAGGTTTCTCTCATGAGCACGCAGCCGATGACGACCCCTGCAGCAGTGGAACTGGCCGAGCAGACCTGGCCGGACGGCATCGCGGTGATCGACGGACAGTGGTCCGAGCCGGTCGAGCTGACCTGGCCGGAACTCGCCGACCGGGTGCGCCGCTTCGCCGGCGCTCTCATCCGGCTGGGCCTCCGCCACGGCGACCGGGTGGCGCTCTGGGCGCCCAACAGCCATCACTGGCCGGTCGCCGTTCTCGGCATCCAGTACGCGGGCGGCGTGCTGGTGCCGCTGAACACCCGCTACACGGTGAGCGAGGCCGGCGACATCATCACCCGGTCCGGGGCCCGGGTGGTGGTGGCCTCCGGCGAGTTCGCCGGCATCGACCGGCTCTCCGAGGTCCTCGATTCGCCGATCGCCCAGGGCCGCACCGTGATCGGCGTACCCCTGGCATCCCCGGTCGCCGGCTCCGGGGCGATCGCCTGGGACGACTTCCTGGCCTCGGCCACCGATGACGACATCGCCGCCGCCCGCCGCCGGGCCGCCGCCGTCCGCCCCGACGATCTGGCCGACATCCTCTTCACCTCCGGCACCACCGGCGCCCCGAAGGGGGTGCTGGCCGAACACCGGCAGACCGTCGCCGGCTCGCGCGCCTGGGCGCAGAACGGCGACCTGGGTCCGCGCGACCGCTATGTGATGGTCAACCCGTACTTCCACACCTTCGGCTACAAGGCCGGGATCCTGCCCTGTCTGCTGACCGGCGCCACCATGATCCCGCTCGCCGTGTACACACCCGGCGAGGCCATGGCGCTGGTCGCGGATCACGGCGTGACGGTCTTCCCCGGGGCACCGACCATCTTCCAGACCATTCTCGACTCCCCCGACCGCGACCGTTACGACCTGTCGAGTCTGCGGCTGATCATCACCGGCGCCACCATCGTGCCGGTGGTGCTGATCGAGCGGCTGCAATCCGAACTCGGCGTGCCCACGGTACTCACCGCCTACGGCCAGACGGAGACCAGCGGCTTCATCACCACCTGCACCAGCGGCGACGATGCGCTCACCGTCGCCAACACCTGCGGCCGCGCCTATCCCGGGATGGAGATCCGGCTCTCCGAGCAGGGCGAGGTGCTCGCCCGTGGAGCGATGGTGATGCGCGGCTACCTCGACGACCCGGCGGCGACCGCCGAGACCATCGACGCCGACGGCTGGCTGCACACCGGCGATGTGGGCACCCTGGACGAGCGCGGCAACCTGACGATCACCGACCGGCTCAAGGACATGTACATCTGCGGCGGTTTCAACGTCTACCCGGCCGAGGTGGAGCAGGTGCTCACCCGGGTGCCCGGGGTGACCGAGGCTGCGGTGATCGGGGTACCCGATGAGCGGTTCGGCGAGGTGGGCAAGGCCTTCCTCACCCGCCGGCCCGACGCCGTGGTGACCGCCGACGAGGTCCTCGCCTACGCCGCGGAGCATCTGGCGAACTTCAAGGTGCCGCGCGCGGTGGAGTTCGTCGATGCCTTCCCCCGTAACGCGTCCGGCAAGATCCTCAAACGAGAGCTCGGCTGAAACGCTATGACCAGCGCACTGTCACGCTGTGACGCCCGTCACCGACATACCTCGTAGCGGTCGACGATTCGTACCCCCGACACAGATCCGTGCGGCCCGGCCGCAGCCGCATCTGAGAAGGGACGTGTTCACCATGCGTATCCGTACCGGAAGCACCCTCCGTACCGCCGCCGCGACGGTCGCGGCCGGCACCCTGCTCACCGGAGCAGTGGCCGTCGGCGCAGGCCAGGCCGCCGCAGACGGGATCCCCAACGGTCCGTGGTGCCACGGACCGGCCAAGGTGCTCGCCGAGTCCGACTGGTCGCAGGTGGCGATCTGCTCCGTGCAGGGCCCCACCGGCTGGGCCTACCGGGGCGTGGCCAAGACCACCGGCGCTCCCCTCGAGATCTACGGGGCCACCGAGAATCAGTACGGCTTCCACGCCACCAACAACGGGTACACCTATCACGTGCACCGTGACCGGCTGCTGATCACCGCCCCCAACGGCGCCGTGATCAGCGACGAACCGTGGAACTGGTCCGACTGGCGCTGACCCCGGACACCGTTCGCCGACCACCGGGGAGGGTCGGCGATGGTCGGGCCGCCTGGACACCGGACCGGCGGCCCGGCACCATCGATCTCAGCGCCGCCGTCCGGCGCGGAATCCGGGGAGGGTGCAGTCGATGGTGGAACACGCTGGTGCGGAAGACGATCCGGCGGCGGCTCCGCTGGACCTGCTGCGCCGGGCCGGACTGCTCGACCCGTCCGGCGAACGGCATGTGGTCACCCACGGTGCGGTGATCGTGCTGACCGGCGACCGGGCCTGGAAGTTCAAGCGCCCGGTCACCTACCGTTACCTGGACTTCTCCACGGTGGCCAGGCGCCGCGATGCGCTCACCACCGAACTGCGGCTCAACCGGCGTACCGCACCTGAGCTGTATCTGGGTGTGCACAGTTTCAGCAGCGGCCCCGGCGGCACCGAAATCCTCGACAGCCCCGAGGTTCTCGCCGGCGATGCCCCGGCCGACGACTATGCGCTGGAGATGGTCCGCTTCGGCGACGACGCCCTGCTCGCCCAGTGGGCCGACGCGGGCGTCCTCACCGACGACCTGCTCACCCGGATCGCCGCCCGGGTCGCCGATCTCCACACGGTCGCCGAGGTCAGCGAGGACCACGCCGGCGCGGCCAGGCTCCTCGACGTGATCGACGGCAATCTGCTGAGTATGCAGCGCTTCCCGGAGATTCTGCCGCCGGCCCGCGCCGTCGAACTGACCGATCGGCTGCGCGCCCTGCTCGCCGCGCAGGCACCGCTCCTCGATGACCGGGCCGCACGCGGACGCGTGCTCCTCGGGCACGGCGATCTGCACCTGCGCAATATCGCCGTCCTCGACGGCGAACCCACGCTCTTCGACTGCCTCGAGTTCGACCCGGAACTGGCCACCGCCGATGTGCTCTACGACCTGGCGTTCCTGCTCATGGACCTGTGGGCGCGGGGTCTGCAGCACGCGGCGAACGTGGTGATGAACGCCTACCTCGATCGCAGCCCCGCGGACGAGGACGGGCTGATCCTGCTGCCCCTGATGCTCAGCGTGCGGGCCACGGTCCGCGCCCACGTCTGCGCCGCCGAGGGCGACGCGGACGCCGCGGGCGGCTACCTGGACCTGGCGCTGGCCCTGACCGACCCGGTACCGCCGCGGCTCATCGCCGTCGCCGGCGCCTCGGGCACCGGCAAGTCCACCCTGGCCCGCGCCGTCGGCGGCGAGGTCGGTGCCGCGCCCGGCGCGAGGATCCTGCGCAGCGACGTGCTGCGCAAACGCCTGGCCGGGGTGCCGGCCACCCGGCCCCTGCCGGCCGAGCGCTACACCCCGGAGGCCAGTGCCGAGGTGTACGACGAGCTGCGCCGGCTCGCCGCACAGAACCTGTCGGGCGGGATGAGCGTCATCGCCGACGCCGTCTCCGGCCGTCCCGACGAGCGCGCAGGCCTGGCCGCCGTCGCCGCGGCAACCGGCGCCCCGTTCACCGGGATCTGGCTGGAGCTGCCCGAGGCCGAACGGATCGAACGGATCGAACGGCGCGGACCGGACGCCTCCGACGCCGACGCCGCAGTGGCCCGCGCGCAGACCACAGCCCTGTGTCCGCCGGGCGACGACTGGGCGCACGTCCCCGCCGATGCCGGCGCCACCGCCGCCGTCCGGACGTTGCTCACTCCCACCGCCTGACCCCCCACCGCCTGACCGACGGCCACCAGGCCCGGGGCGACCGCGCCGCGGTGTTCCGTCGCCGGTGTGTTTCAATCGGTGCCATGCAGGACCGGTACCGCGACATCGTCTACGGGGCCGGAGACGAGACCGGCCTCGCGCCGGTCGAGGACCTCGGGACCCGCGAGATCCGGATGATCACCGGCGCCTTCCAGTTCCAGTTGGCCACCGTCACACCGTCCGGATGGCCGTATCTCCAGTACCGCAGCGGCCCACCGGGATTCCTGCATCACCTGGGCGGCAACCGGATCGGCTTCGGCGATCTGCGCGGCAACCAGCAGCTGGTCACCGTCGGCAACCTCGCGGAGCACAGCCGGGCGGCCCTGTTCCTCGCCGACTACCCGATGCGCAGCCGGCTCAAACTCTTCGGCACCGCTGCCGTGGTTCCCGCCGACGACGATCCCGCGCTGCTCGAGGCGTTGATGCTGGTTCCCGAAGGACGGCTCGAGCGCACCCCTGAGCGCTGCATCGTGATCGACGTCGAAGCCTTCGACTGGAACTGCGCCAAAGCCCTCGTCCCGCAGTACACCGCCGAGCAGGTGCGCGAACGCACCGATCTGTACGTGGAGCAGATCAGGGACTTGCAGCGGCAGCTCGACGAGGCGCGCGGCGGCCGGGAACACTGACCGGTCCCGCCACGGCGGCGCTCCTCAGGCGCGCGGCTTGACCAGCGGGAAGAGCACCGTCTCGCGGATACCCAGACCGGTCAGCGCCATCAGCAGCCGGTCGATGCCCATGCCGGTCCCGGCGGTCGGCGGCATGCCGTACTCCATGGCCGCGAGGAACTCCTCGTCGAGCACCATCGCCTCGTCGTCGCCGGCCGCGGCCAGCCGCGCCTGATCGACGAAGCGCTCCCGCTGGATCACCGGATCCACCAGCTCGGAGTAGCCGGTCGCCAGCTCGAAGCCGCGCACGTACAGATCCCACTTCTCCACCACGCCGGCCACGCTCCGATGTGCGCGCACCAGCGGCGAGGTCTCCACCGGGAAGTCCCGGACGAACAGCGGCTCGTCGTGCCGCGAGCCCACCAGGTGCTCCCACAGCTCCTCGACCAGCTTGCCGTGCCCGTAGCCCTTGTCCTTGGGGATCTCCAGGCCCACCTCGGCGGCGATGGCCAGCAGCTCGTCGACGGTGGTCCCCTGCCCCGGCGCCTGCGGCACGATCTCCCGGCCGAGCGCCTCCGACAGCGACGGATACATCGACACCGACGTCCACTGTCCCGACAGGTCGTAGACGGAGCCGTCGGGCATGGTGGGGGTGAGCGTGCCGAGCGCCTGCTGCGCCACCGTCTGCACCAGGGACCGGATCAGTTCGGCGGCGGTGTCGTAGTCGCCGTAGGCCTGGTAGGTCTCCAGCATGGCGAACTCCGGCGAATGCGTGGAGTCCGCACCCTCGTTGCGGAAGTTGCGGTTGACCTCGAAGACCCGGTCGATGCCGCCGACCACGCAGCGCTTGAGGAACAGCTCCGGCGCGATCCGCAGGTACAGGTCCATGTCGAAGGCATTGGAATGGGTGACGAAGGGCCGGGCCGCGGCTCCGCCGTGCAGCGTCTGCAGCATCGGCGTCTCCACCTCGAGGAAGTCCCGGTCGGTGAGGAAGGCCCGCAGCTCGGCCATCACCTTCACCCGGGTGCGCGCGATCTGCCGCGCCTCCGGCCGGACGATCAGGTCCACATAGCGCTGCCGGACCCGCGACTCCTCGTTCATCTCCTTGTGCGCCACCGGCAGCGGGCGCAGCGACTTGGACGCCATCTCCCACGCGTCGGCCATCACCGACAGCTCACCGGTGCGCGAGGAGATCACCTCGCCGTGCACGTAGACGATGTCGCCGAGGTCGGTGTCGGCCTTCCAGCGCGCCAGGGACTCCTCGCCCACCCCGTTGAAGCTGATCATCGCCTGCAGCTGGGTGCCGTCGCCGTCCTGCAGCGTGGCGAAGCAGAGCTTGCCCTTGTTGCGCAGGAAAATGATGCGGCCGGCCACGCCGACGACGTCGCCGGTCTCGGTGCCGGCCTCCAGGTCCGGGTACTTGGCCCGGATCTCGGCGAGCGAATCGGTGCGCCCGACCGCCACCGGGTAGGCCTCCCGGCCCTCGCCGAGGATCCGCTCGCGCTTCTCGCGGCGGATGCGCAACTGCTCGGGGGTCTGATCGTCGGTTTCCGCGGCGTGCTCACTCACGATGTACCAGGTTAGGCAAGGCGGCGGGCCCGGGCCAATTCGACCGCCCGTCCGCGGTGTGCGCGAGGGCTCAGACGAAGTACTCGTGCCCGTCGGCCACGTGTGCACCGCTGCCGCCGCGGGCGCGCAGTGCCCGGTGACCGCCCACCAGGAAACGGGCGCCGAGCACTCCGCGCGCCTGCAGATGCCAGGCCAGCCACTCGGCGTCGTAGCCGTCCTCGGTGACCAGCAGCCAGGACGCGTCGACAGTGGCGCGGCGCAGCGCGCCGGGTGCGCCGGGGGTGAGCAGGGTGAGGGCTTCGTCGAGGTCCAGCGCCAGCGCACCGAGCAGTGCGCCGGCGTACTGCCGGGCCGTGGTGCTGCGCAGGTCGACGACGGTGGCGCCCGCGTCGACGACGGTGCGGTAGTCCTCGGGCTGCACCGAGAGAGGCACGGCGGCCCCGGCGGCGGGCACCGACGTGACGACGGGTGCGGTGACGGGAACAGAAGCGGGGGTGATGGCGAGAGTCATCGGAACTCCGGAATGATCGAGCGAGCCGGCGGGCTCGTGGGTCGGGAACGGCGAAGATCAGGGCCGACCGCGTAACGCGGTTATCAGCCCTGACAACACTCCTGACAGCTCTTGATCACGGCGATCATTCTGCCACGGCAGCCCGGCCGCCGGTGAGAGTTGTGCGCACCGTCGCACAAAACTCCGGCACCGCTCTCCCCACGGCCCCCTCGATACGGTCCCCGCCGGCCCCTGAGCCCCCGTCGATGGGACGACCCGGGCCAGATCCCCACACCGGCAGTCCACCCGGCGTTAAGGTGCAGTTCATGTCCGACGACCAGCCGCACCCCGCGCCGACTGCCGGCCCCGCCCGCCCCGACCGCCGCGCCTTCCTGCGGGCCTCGGCACTCGCAGCCGGTCTCGCCGCCGCCGGGACCGGAATAGCCCGCGCCGCAGGACCGGTGCACGCCGAACCGGGCGCTCTGCCGGCCGCGCACACCGCCGGCACCACCCTGGCGCAGGCCGCCGCCCCGGGCCGGGCGCGCACGGGCGGCTACCGCAAGCTGACTGCCGGACGCGGCTGGCCGCTGTACGTTCACCAGGAACTCGCCGCCGCGCACCCCTCACGCGAGAACACCCGCATCCCACTGGCGTCGCTGGTCCAGCTCACCGACATCCACATCGCCGACGTGCAGAGCCCCGCGCGCTTCGAGTACGTCCACCCGGTGCAGGCCCCGGCCTACCGCCCGCAGGAGGCCCTCGGCACCCAGGGCGCCGTCGCCCTGGTGAACCGGATCAACGCGCTGCCCGGCGGACCGTTCACCGGTCGCGCCTTCGACGCCGTGGTGAGCACCGGCGACAACACCGACAACCACCAGTACTGCGAGCTCACCTGGTTCATGCGGCTGCTCTCCGGCGGCACCATCACTCCGAACACCGGCGCCAAGGGCCGCTTCGAGGGCGTGCAGGCGCTCGGCTCCACCCAGTACTACCGCCCCGAGCTCGGCAGCTGGGACATCTACAAGGACGCCGGCTTCGTGCAGATCCCCGGGCTGCTGCGGGCCGCCATCGCCGCCCACACCAGCCCCGGTCTGCGCACCCCCTGGTATGCGGTCTTCGGCAACCACGACGATTCGATGCTCGGCACCGTGCCGAACGGGGTGCTGGACTGGCTGTACCTCTCGTCGGTGAAGTTCGATCTGCCGGCCACGGATCCGGCGTTCAACCGGATCGCCGCTGCTCTGGCCCGCGACCCCGGACAGCTCGGCGCGCTGCTGACCGGACTCCGGGTGACCGGTCCGACCCTTCCGGCCACCCCGGATCCGCAGCGCCGGCCGATGAACGCCCGCGAGTTCGTGCGCCGGCACTTCGAGCCGTCGGCCACCGGTCCCGGGCCGGTGGGCCACGGTTTCGCCGATCCGGACGGACCCACCTGGTACCGCTTCCAGATCGCGCCCGGAGTGCTGGGCATCGCGATGAACACCACCAACTCGCTGGGCATCGCCGACGGTTCGATGGGCGAGAAACAGCTGGCGTGGATCGAACGGCAGCTGCGGGCGCACGCCGATCAGCTGGTGATCGTGTTCAGCCATCACACGTCGACGACGATGACCGCCACACTGCCGAATCCGGAGACGCCCGGCGAGCGGCAGTTCCTGGGTGAGGATCTGGTGGCCGCGCTGCACCGGCATCCGAATGTGATCGCCTGGGTCAATGGGCACACCCACAACAATGCGATGATCGCGCACCGCGGCAGCACCCCGAAGCGCAGCTTCTGGGAGATCAACACCGCCAGCCACATCGACTATCCGCAGCTGGCCCGCATCCTCGAAGTGACCGACAACCGGGACGGCACCATCAGCATCTTCACCCCGCTGATCGAGGCCGACGCCGCCTACACCGCCGACGAGGACGACCTCTCACCGGCCGGACTCGCCAGCCTCTACCGGGAGCTGGCGTACAACGACATCCACACCGATCCGGAACGGATCGGGAAGCTGTCGGACCGCAATTGCGAACTGCTGCTGGTCAATCCGCTGCACTGACACCGGTGCCGGAGCAGCGCTTGCGCCGCGGCGGCACGGGACGGCTCCGCCCGGTCGAAGCGGATTCAGCCGGCGGCCCGGGTACGCACCAGGACGTCGAAGGAGGCGGTCAGCACCGGCTTGCCGTCGCAGGTGAGCTCGATGTCGATGTCGACGCCGGTGCGGCCCAGGGCCTCGGGAACCACCCGGCGCAGCACCGCGGTACCGGTGAGGGTGTCGCCGGGACGGACTGGGCGCAGGAAGAGGGTCTCGCCGACCCGGCGGCCGGCGATCACGCTCCAGCCCTCGTACACCGCCTGCACGGTGAGCCGCTGCATGACCGCGATCGTCTGGACGCCGCTGGCGATGATGCCGCGGTAGGCGCCGGATTCGGCGGCCTGCGGGTCGGTGTGGAAGGCCTGCGGATCCCACTGCTTCGCGAAGTCGATGATCTCGGCCTCGGTCAGGGTGTACTCGCCGAGCCGGTACTCCGCGCCCTCGACCAGGTCCTCGCCGTAGATGGTTGCCATGGTGGTCACTCTACGAGCGCGCGGCCGGCCGTTCGTCGCACGCCCCGGGATGTCCGCTCCGCCCTGCCGAGTACGTTCCGCCCCACCGACTATTCGGCGGGGTGGACCCAGGTCGGTGGGGCGGGGGGCGTCGACGGGAACAGCGGCCGCCACCTCGCCGGCCCCCGTTCCGGAAGCCGCTCAGCGGCGGGGTCTCCGGGTGCGCTCGTACACGCGGCGCAGGCCGTCGAGCGCCAGATGGGGATGGTGCGCGGTGAGGGTGGTGCACTCCTCGTAGATCAGCGGGGCCAGGAAGCCGGTGGCCACGACGGTCACGTCCCGGCCGCCGAAGCCGTCCACCTCGTCGCGGATCCGGCTCACCAGCGCGTCGACCTGTCCGGCGAAGCCGTACAGGATGCCCGACTGCAGCGCCTCGGTGGTGTTCTTGCCGATCACGCTGCGCGGCGGCAGCAGTTCGGTGCGGCGCAGCGTCACCGTGTGATCGCTGAGCGCCTCGACGGCCAGGTTCACGCCCGGCGCGATCGCCCCGCCCAGGTATTCGCCCTTGGCCGACACCGCGTCGACGACGGTCGCGGTACCGAAGGCCACGATGATGCACGGGCCGTCCGGATAGTTCTCGTGCGCGGCCAGCGCATTGGCCACCCGGTCGGTGCCGACCTCTTTCGGATTGTCCACCAGCAGCGGGATCCCGGTCCGCACACCGGGTTCGAGCAGTACGTGGGCGCCGTCGCCGAAGTAGCGCGGCAGCATCACCCGCATCTCACGCAACAGCGAGGGCACGGTGGACAGTCCGGCGACGGCGGTCACCCGCTCGATGTCGGCGCCGAGCAGACCGCGCAGCTGCAGGGCGAACTCGTCGGCGGTCAGATGCGGCTCGGTGTGGATCCGCCAGTCCCGCACCAGCGATGCGTGATCACCCGAGCCGGCGAACACCCCGATGTGGATGTTCGTGTTGCCGACCGAGATCGCGAGCAGCATCAGAGCGTCGCGTCGGCCAGCTGCCGCGGGTCCTTGAGGCCGGAACCGGCCGGCACGTCGGCGGGATCGTCGGTGAGGGTCACCTGACGGTTGGCCTCGTCGACGAAGACCACCTTGGGCGAGTACTCGCGCACCTCGTCCTCGCTGAGGATGCCGTAGGCGATGATGATCACCAGGTCGCCCGGCTTGACCAGATGCGCTGCCGCACCGTTGATGCCGATCACGCCGGAGCCGCGCTCACCGGCGATCACGTAGGTCTCCAGGCGGTTGCCGTTGTCGATGTCGACGATGCAGACCTGCTCGCCCTCGAGCAGTCCGGCGGCGTCGAGCAGGTCGGCGTCGATCGTGACCGAGCCGACGTAGTGCAGGTCGGCCTGGGTCACCGTGGCGCGATGGATCTTGGCGGTCATCATGGTGCGGAACACGTCGTTCATCCCTCTTCTTGTTCGGGTCGGGTACCGATGTAGACACCCACGTTGTCGATCAGTCGGGTGGAGCCGAGACGGGCGGCCAGCAGCAGCCGGCCGTCGCCCTCCTCGGGCGGGTCGCCGAGTCCGCGGTCACGCAGTTCCAGATAGTCCACCTCGATCTCCGGGGCGGTATCCAGCACCGCGCGGGCGGCGGCGAGAATCGCATCGCGGCCACCCGTGGCCGCATGCGAGCCGGCCACCAGGGCAGCCGACAGGATGGTCGCCAGCTCACGCTGAGCGGGCGAGAGATAACGGTTCCGCGAGGACAGGGCCAGGCCGTCGGCCTCGCGCACGGTGGGAACCCCGATGATCTCCACGTCCATGTTCAGATCGTGGACCATCTGGTTGATCAGCACCAGCTGCTGGTAGTCCTTCTCCCCGAAGTACGCGGCGTGCGGTGCCGCGATGTTCAGGAGCTTGGCCACCACGGTCAGCATGCCGGCGAAGTGGGTCGGCCGCGACGCGGCCTCGAGAATCGTGCCGGCCGGTCCCGGATGGACGGTGGTGCGCGGGCCGGACGGATACATGCCGGCGACGGTCGGGGCGAAGACCAGTTCCACGCCGAGCGGCTCGAGCAGTTTCAGGTCGGCGTCGAAGGTGCGCGGGTAGGCGTCCAGATCCTCACCGGCGCCGAACTGCAGCGGGTTGACGAAGATGGAGACGATCACCACGGTGTTGCCGCGTTCGCGGGCCGTCCGCACCAGCTCCAGGTGCCCCTCGTGCAGGGCCCCCATGGTCGGCACCAGCGCGACCCGCTTGCCGGTGCCGCGCAGCGCCCGGCTCACCCGATGCAGCTCCGCCGGATCGCGGTGCACGGTCAGCTGTCCCGGCACGTACGGCCGGTCGTCGGTCTCGGTCGCGCTCACGCGCTCACCTCCAGGACGTCGGTCACCGCGCCAGGTGCGCCGGATTGGGCTGCGGCGCGGGCGGCGAGAGTGCGGTATCCGCCGACGATGCCCGGATCGGGCAGCGCGGCAAGAGCTTCCAGGTGTCCGGCGACGGCGGCCGCGTCGCCGCGGGCGACCGGACCGGTGAGCGCGGACGGCCCCATCGCGAGCACGTTCTCCAGGCTCGCCCGGGCCAGCGGGGCCAGCAGTTCGGCGGCCAGACCCGCCGGAGCGGACGACGCGGGGGCCGCGTCCACGGTGGCGGCGGTGTCGATGGCGGCGGTGTCGATGGCGGCCTCGAGGGCGGTGACGGCGTCGGTGATCAGCGCGATCAGATTGTTCGCGCCGTGCGCGAGGGCCGCGTGGTACAGGGTGCGCCGGTCTTCGGCGATGCGCACCGGCGTGCCGCCGAGTTCGAGCACCAGGGCGGCGGCGACCGCGTCGCCCACCTCGTCGGCGCTGGTGATCCCGAAGCAGCTCGACGCCAGCCGGACGGTGTCCTCGCCGGAGCCGACGAAGGTCATCGCCGGGTGGACGGCCAGGGGAAGTGCGCCGGCGCGGGTGACCGGTTCGAGGACGGACACCCCGTGCGCACCAGCGGTGTGCAGGACGATCTGCCCCGGCCGGACGGTGGCGGCGACGGTCTGCGCGACGCCGGCCAGCTCGGTGTCCGGGACGGCCAGGACGAGCAGGTCACTGCGGGCGGTGACGGTGGGGATGTCGGCGAGCGAGGCGCTCGGCAGGCGGCGCGCTGCGCGCTCGCGGGAGGCGGCGGACCGGGCATGCACGGCGATCACTGGATGGCCCGCGGCGGCGAGTGCCTCGCCCAGCGCGGTGCCGACGCGGCCGGCCGAGATGACCCCGACCTGCAGGCGTGGCGGTGTGATCGGTGCGGTCACCGTCGTCCTCCATGTTCAGTTCCAGTCCTGGCCGCTGATCGGGCCGGGTACCAGACGTTCCACCCGACAACGATAGGCGCACCGCCGGGGAGGCGCCACGGGGTGTGACCCTCCTCACCGCGGCTCATCGGCAGGGGTCCGGCCGGCCGAGGCTGCCCGGCACGTACCGGTTCCAGCTGTCGTCGTCGAGCGGTGCGGTGCTGCCGCAGATCCGGTCCCGGGCGTAGTCCGGATTCAGCGGGTTCACGATCAGCGAACCGTAGTCGCCGCCGGTGATCACCACCGAGCCGTCGGCGACGGTGTCGGCGTACCAGCGCCCGGCACCGGCCACGCCGATCGCCGCGCCGATCGGGCCGATGTGCGCCGGATCGCTGGAATTCCACACCAGCAGGCTCTGGCCGTCCCCCGCCGAGACCAGCCGGCGGCCGTCGTCGGCGAAGGTGAGGGTGCGCACCGTGCTGCCGCGCTCGTGCCGGTACACCCCGATCGGACGCAGCTCGCCGCTCTCGATGGACCACAGCCGCAGTTCGCCGTCGTCCCCGCCGGAGGCCACCGTCCGCCCGTCCTGGCTGACGGCGATGGTGTTGACGGTGCCCGCGTGCCGCTCACCGGAGACGGCCAGGCGCTGCGGGTGGTCCGGGTCGCGGACGTTCCACACCGCCAGCCGCCCGTTGGCGCCGCCGGTGACCACCGTCGTCCCGTCAGGACTCCACGCGGCGGCGGTGCACCAGTGCCCCCGGTCGTGCACCATCGCCGGGCCGCGTGCGCGAACGCTGCCGTCGTCGGCCACCGACCACAGCCGCACCTCGTCGTCGCGCCCGGAAGTGAGCAGCAGCCGGCCGGTCGGCGCGAACAGTGCGCGGTGCTGGTCGAGGGCGCTCACCCGCACCGTCTCGGGCGCCGCGAAACGTCCGTCGGCGGCGACCGCACGGATCTCCACGGTGCCCGCGCCGGTGGCCGCGGCGGCCAACTGCTCGTCCGCCGACAGCGAGACCTGCTCGATGCGGGCCCGGCCGGCGCTGCGGGTCTGATCCAGTGACTGCGGGGTGTCGGCCCGCCGCATGTCCCACAGGCTCAGGCTGCCGTCGGAGCTGCCGGTGAGCATCCGGTCGCCGACCACGGCCGGGGCGATCACCCGGCCGGAATGGCCCTCGAGCACCGTCGGCGGCGGCGACCAGCGGCGGATCACCCCGTCGGCGCCGGCGGTGACCACCCCGCGCCCGTCCGGGGTGAACGCCGCCGAGAACAGCGAGCTCGCCGCCCCCTGCAGGGTGGGGCCCACCTGGACGACGGTCGCCGGATCCACCACGCTCCACAGCCGGGCGGTGCCGTCCACCGAGGCGCTGATCAGCCGGCGGCCGTCGGCGCTGAACTCCACCGACCACACCGGGCCGGTGTGCCGGGTCAGCGGCAGCCCCACCGGGTGCGGCTCGGCAGGCGCGGAGACGTCCCACAGCCGGACCGTCGAGTCGTCGGAGCCGGTGGCCAGCAGCCGGCCGTCCGGGCTGAAGGCCACCGCGTGCACCAGGTCGGTGTGCCCGCTGATCACGCCGACCTGCCGGTAGTCCCCGGCCGAGAAGAGCCGGGCGGTGCTGTCGGAGGCACCCGAGGCGATCAGCCGGCCGTCGGGACTCCAGTCGACGGCCCGGACGTCACCGGTGTGCCCGGTCAGAACGGCCAGCTGCCGTCCGGTGGCCGTATCCCATACCCGGACCGTCCGGTCCATGCCGGCGGTGGCCAGCCGGCGCCCGTCCGGACTCCACGCCGAGAAGACCACCCGCCCCTCGTGGCCGCGGAGCAGCCGGGGACGCGCCCCGGGCTCGAGCCGGTCCCAGATGCCGACGGTGCCGTCGTCGCTGGTCGAAGCCAGCCTGCTGCCGTCCGGCGACCAGTGGACGCTGGTCACGAAGCTCTGGTGTCCGGGCAGCACCAGCGGATCGGTTTCGCCGCGGCGCGGCGGGTTCAGCGGCCAGATCCGCAGGGCGCCGTCGGAGCCGGCGGCGGCCACCCGGCGCCCGCCGGAGTCGACGTCGATGCTGTAGACCGCTCCGGAGGCGCGGCCGAGGGGCGCGGCCAGCGGCAGGTTCTCGGCCACTACCAGCCGGGACCGGTTCTCGTCGGACGGGTCCAGGTGGGCGGCGAGCAGCGCCAGCCGGGCCGAGACGGTCGGTGAACTGAGCTGCAGCCGGTCGGATTCGGCGCCGAGCCGGCCCAGTTCGGCCGAGCGCTGCTCGTTCTGCGCGCGCGAGCGGGCCTGGTAGGCGGCCAGGCTCAGCAGCAGGGCGACCACGGTGATCGCGGCCAGGGCGATCACGGCCGCCGAGCGCAGCCGGGAGCTCCGCCGGGCGGTCGCCTCGCCGGCCACGACGAATTCGGCGGCCAGGTCGGAGACCTCCCCGGCCGACGCGGCCCGCTCGGCCAGGGTGAGCCGGCTGCCGCGGAGCAGCAGGCTCGGGTCGCGACCGGCCGCCGACCACTCCTCGGCGGCGGCCTCGAGCCGCTGCGCCTCGAGCAGTCCGGCGCGGTCGTCGTCCACCCAGCTGCGCAGCCGGGTCCACGCCCCGATCAGCACCTCGTGAGTCAGGCCCACCCGGTCGTCGGCATCGACGGTGACCAGCCGTGCCGTCTGCAGCGCGTCGAGGACGGCGCCGCGGTCGGCCCGGGTCTGCGCGTCGCCGGCGAGCAGCTCCTCCCGGGGCCGCGCCACCCGCGCGTCACGGGTCCGGTCCCCGAGGTGCACCAGCCGCAACAGCATCCGCCGGCCGACGGTCTGCTGCTGCGGCGTCAGCTGCAACCACACCTGTTCGGCGGTGTCGTTGAGGGCGCCGCGGACTCCGCCCGCCGCGTCGTAGGCGGCCACGGTGAGCTGGTTGCCGTTGCGGTGCTCCCACAGGGTCGCGAGGGCGTGGCTGAGCAGTGGCAGCGCACCGGCGTCGTAGTCGCCGGAGCCCGGTCCGGCGAGTTCGGCGACGAGCCGTTCGGTCAGGCCCGATTCGAATTTCACGCCGACGGCCGCCGCCGGCCCGGTGATCGCCTCGGTGAGCTCGGTGCGGGACATCGCCCCGAGCATGTGCGAGGCCCGGTTCAGGGAACCCAGCAGTTGCGGATACGACAGCCAGTCGCCGACGAAGTCGGCGCGCAGGCCGATCAGCGCGACCACCGGGACCGGACCGTCGCCGGCGGTCACCGCGCCGAGCCGGGTGAGGAACCGTTCGGCCTGCTCCGGATCGGCGACGGTGGCGACCTCTTCGGCCTGATCGACGATCAGTACCAGCGCAGTCGCGGCGCCGCCGTCCTCGGCCAGGATCCGGTCGAGCTGCGCGCCGGGGTCCTCGCCGGGTTCCATCGTCGCCACGGTCAGTCCTCGGGCGAGGAGTCTGGGGGTGACCCCGGCGGCGAGCAACGAGGACTTCCCCGACCCCGAGACGCCGACCACCGAGACCATGCCGCCGCCGCGGCGGACCGCGGCGAAGACCAGTCCGGCCACTTCGGCGACATCGGCGCCGCGGCCGAAGTAGTGGTCGGCGTCGGCCAGCCGGTACGGCGCCAGCCCCGGATACGGGCAGTCGATGTGGGCGGATGCCTCGGTGTGGGCCTGCTCCTGTGCCTGCCGCCAGAGCGACTGCCAGCTGCTGAGCCGGGTCGGCAGATCCCCCACGGCATCGCGTTTGGCGGCCCGATCGAGCAGTTCGATGATGACCAGCCGCAGCGGACCGTCGAAGTCCCGCGGGAGGTGTTTCCCCGAACGCCAGTCGCTGAGCCGGGAGATCATGCTGCCGCGGACGGTGACGCCGGCGTCCCGGGAGCGGGCGATGACGGCGTCGGAGACCGACTTGAGCGTCGGATCACCGGCGGCCGAGAACAGCCTCCGCAACTCCCCCGAGAAGTTCGTCATCGCTCCGTCCGACCCACACGACACGAGGGCCGCCCGACTGGGCGGCCCGGCTCTCGCCGAATGTACTGGGAATCGGCTGTGCGCGATACGGGTGACCGGGCTTCCTGCGACGAGAATCACCGCGGCGGACGGCCGTCCCGCGCCCGACGGCCAAGCCGAAAAACTTTGGCGACCTGACCGACACAGGAGGTCGGTCAGGTCGCCAAAGTTTTCGCGCTGCGACCCTGCGGCGGATCAGCCGCAGGGTCGCGAGCGGTGTGTCGGGGCGCCCCACCCCCGACGAACGGGGCGCCCCAGGCTCGGCCCGGTCAGATCCGGGCGGTGTTCCCGTAGGAGGAGTAGACGTAGACACCGGACTCGGTGGTCACGGTGATCTGGGCGAACGGCCGCACCGACACCGGACCGATCGCGCCGGTCACCTCCATCTCGATACCGGAGAGCACCACATCGGCGACCGGCTTGGTGAGGGCGAACTTCGCGAGGCTGACCTTTTCGATCTTGCCGGCGGCCACCTCGAACTGGATGTCCGAGGCCGGGATGACGGTGGACGATGCACCGAGGTCGACGCCCGCGTCACCGATGGAGATCCCGGTCGCGTCCGCGCCCGGCTTGAGGCCGAGCTTGACTCCGCCGGTCAGGCTCAGGTCCGGGGTGTGCGTGGTGATGGTGGCCTTGCCCGGGGCGCTGACCGGGTAGCCCACCTTGTAGCCGACCTCGACGGTGGCCTTGACCTTCTTACCGTCGACGCCCTTCAGCGCGGCGTGCACGTTGGAGGAGAGACGGGCCTGCGCCGAGAGCGGCGAGGAGTCCAGCGGGGCGATCTTCTCCACGCTCAGCTTGCTCGCGGTGAGATCGATGGTGAGCCCCTCGCGAGTGGAGTGCGTCTCCGCGCCGGCCGGCCCGGCCAGCAGCGAGGCGGCCGCCAGTACGGCCGCGATCAGGAGCACCCCCAGGGTGCGGATTCGAGTGGTCACAGCAAGTCTCCCCGACTAGTCACATTCACATGGTCTTCGTGTGGTCCGGCACCGGTTCGGCGCCGCCACGAAGCAGCCTAGGAAGGCCACGACCCCACACTCCAGAGCACACCCCCGGAAAGGCCCTGTCCGGGCACGTCAGAGGGCATTTCGGGTTTTCCGAATCGGAATTTCCGGATCGCTGCGACCAGGGGAAACACCGGCCGAGTGACCGGGGACACACCGGCTTCCGCCGGCCTCGCGGGGGCGGTTCGGCCCGCCGCCCGGTGCGCCGCCACCGGCCGCCGGACTCGTGGCGGGGCGGTCGGGAGGGAGACGCCGTGAGGACGTCTGGTGCACAGGCGCGCCACCGTCGCCGGGGTGAGACGCAGGCGGTGGGGCGGACGCTGTGGGGCGGTAGGACGGACGCTGTGGGGCGGGCGGGTTAGTCGCGGCGGCGGCGACCGCCGCCACCGGAGGTGCCGCCGGCGGCACGGAGCTGACTCAGCAGCTCCGAGGCGGGCCGGCCGACAGCATGCGCACCGTCGTCGTCGCCGTCCGCACGGGCCCGGCGCGAACGCGCGGGCGCCTCGTCGGCGGGACGGTCGCCCGGCTGCTCCTCCACGACGGGCACCTCGTCGACGACGGGCGGCTGGTAGGCCGCGGCGTCGTAGGTGGCCGGCTGCTGCTGGTAGCCGCTGTAGTCGACGGCGCCGTACTCCACCGAGCTGAACTCGGCGCTGGGGTACTCGCCGCCGTACGTCGGGCCGTCGTCGACCTGATGGATCACCGTCGTCTCGTCGACGTCCTCGACCTCGGCCTCGGCTTCGTAGACGGCCGGCTGCTCGTACTCGGCGCTGTACTCCACCGGCGGCTCGGGCGCTTCGGCCGGCGCGTATCCGGCGGCCGGCTCCTCGACCGGATACCCGGCGTCGTCACTGGTCTCCTCGGTGACCACCGGAATGATCTCGGTGAGTTCACTCTCGCTGCTCTGCGCGATGGCCTCGGCGGCCGTCGGCTGATGCCGGCCGGCATCGCCGGGCGCCGCGGTGGAGGCGAAGTCGCGGTCGGCGGCCACCCGGTCGTCCCCCGAGCGCACGTAACCGGCGCCGGACAGTCCCGATCCGAGTTCACGCCGACGTTCCGGCCGCAGCGCCAGCGGCACCTCCGGCAGCGGGTTGCCCAGCACCTGCTCCAGGCTGGCCCGCAGAGCCAGCACCTGCGCCTTGAGCGCCTCGAACTCCTCGTTCTGCTCGTCGCGGATCTCGGCGCGGATCTGCCCTTCCACATCGGCCTCGTACTGGCGGCGCGCGGCGATCTCCCGCTCGAGCTGCAGCTCGTAGACCAGCCGCAGGTCCTGCCCGCGTTTGGTGGCCACGTCGGCCTGCCGGCGGTACCGGGTCATCAGGATCACCGCGATCACCGCCGCCCACAGCGCGGCGATCACGGCCACCGACGCCCAGGCGGACAGATCGTCGATCGCCACCATCACCACGCTGGCGATCAGGGCGAGCACGATCAGCAGACCGATCAGCCACTGCGCCCCGTTACGCATCGAACGGTCAGCGGCCTGCGCGCGGTTTTCCGTGCTGGTCATACAGGTCAACTTACCTGCCGGACGGGTACGCCCCGGACAGCCCCCTGCGGAGAGTCGCTGATCAGGCGGGTTCGGCGGTGGTGTCGCCGGTCTCCGGCGGCGGCTCGTCCGGTGCCCGGCAGCAGTGCTCGAGCCACAGTGCCGCAGCGGCCAGCAGCAGTCCGCCGACCAGGCCGACGACGGCGGCGGGCCGGTCGGCGACGGCCGCGTCGAGTTCGCGGCGACTGAGCAGGAAGACCAGGATCCCGGTCCATCCGCCCAGGGCGAGCGCGCCGAGGATGGCGGATGCCTTGGCCAGGGCCACCGTCCGGGCCACCGTGATCGGGTGCAGCCGTCCCGCACCCACCCCGATCTTCTTCTCGGCCACCCGGCGCCGCACCAGCACGCCGATCACCACCTCGATCAGGGCCAGCACGTACAGGGTGACGCCGGCGGGCCAGGGCAGCGACGGGAAGGCGCCGTAGTTGTAGCGGACCAGGATCCAGAAGACCAGGCCGGCCACCACCGCCACGGCCAGCAGGTCCCGGACCCGGGTGGGCCCGAGCTTGTGGTCGTCATCGTCGCCGGGCTGCGGCGAGCGCGTGGGCGTGGTCATCGTCGACCACCGTCGGCAGGCAGATCCGCGAGCGGTCCGGCGGCCCGCACCCCGGCCCGTTCCGCCGGGTCGAGGTGCTCGATCAGTTCCCGGACCGGCCGCACCCCGGCGGGCGTCCACAGCGCCGCGTCCGGGTCGGCGTCGAGCCACGGCACCAGCACGAAGGCCCGCTCGGCGGCCTGCGGATGCGGCAGGGTCAGTTCCGGGTCGTCCGAGCGCACGGCGGTCGGCCCGCAGCGGACGTCGACGACGTCCACGTCCAGGGTCCGCGGACCCCAGCGCACCTCACGCACCCGGTCGGCGGCCTGCTCACAGGACCGGCAGAAATCGAGCCAGTCCCGCGGGCTCCGGTCGGCCTCGGCGATGATCGTGATGTTGGCGAAGTCGTCCTGCTCCACGCCGCCCCAGGGCGCGGTGAGATAGACCTGCGAGACCGCGATCGTCTCGGCGCCGAGCGCGTCGAGCACGCTGCGCAGGTGGGCGGTCCGGTCTCCGATGTTGGAGCCGGCCGAGAGGACGGCGCGGCTTCGGGTCATCGCCGCGGACCGGCCGATGGGGTGCGCACCGATCTCCGGGTGACCACGGCGACGTCGTCGAAGGCCAGCGGTATGGGTGCCGACGGCTTGTGCACGGTCACCTCGCAGGCGGCGATGCGCGGATCGCCCATGATCTCGTCGGCGAGCTCCGCGCCGACCGTCTCGATGAGATTCCGCGGCGTGCCGGCGACGATGTCGTGGGCGCGCTGCGCGAGAGCGCCGTAGTCGACGGTGTCGGCGAGGTCGTCGCTGACCGCGGCCGGCCGCAGATCCAGCCACAGGGTGATGTCGATGAGGAAGTCCTGGCCGTCACGGCGCTCGTGGTCGAAGACGCCGTGGTTCCCGCGGACGCGCAGTCCGCGCAGTTCGATCCGGTCAGCCATCGCTGTCTGCTCCTTGTCTTCCGGGGCCGTCCCCGGCTGCGGCGCCGCGGTCCGCGCGGCCGGCGCGCCAGGCGTGAGCCACCCGGACCGCATCGCGATTGGCCGCCACATCGTGCACCCGCACCCCCCAGGCACCGTCGGCGGCGGCCAGCGCCGAGATCGCGGCGGTGGCCACCTCGCGGCCGGCCGGCGGGCGATCGCCGTCGCCGTCGGCCAGCAGCGAGCCGAGAAAGCGTTTGCGGGAGGCCCCGACGAGGACCGGGAAACCCAGCCCCACCAGGGTGGGCAGGGCGCGCAGCAGCGCCCAGTTGTGGTCGGCGGTCTTGGCGAAGCCCAGCCCGGGGTCCAGTATCAGCCGGTCGGGGTCGACGCCGGCGGTCACCGCCGCATCCACCTGGGCGAGGAGTTCGCCGGAGACCTCGGCCACCACGTCCCGGTACCCGACCGCCTCATGGGTGCGGTGGGTGAAGTGCCGTTCCAGGTCGGCATGGGCGGACGACGGCCGCCAGTGCATGAGGATCCACGGCAGCCCGGTCTCGGCCACGAGGGGCGCCATCGCGGGATCGGCGCGGCCGCCGGAGACGTCGTTGACGATCTGCGCGCCGGCCTCGAGCGCCACCCGTGCCACCGCGGCCCGCATGGTGTCGACGGAGACCCTGATGCCCGCTTCGGCGAGCGCGGCGACCACCGGGCGCACCCGATCGGCCTCGACCTGCGCGTCCACCCGCTGGGCACCGGGCCGCGTGGATTCGCCGCCGACGTCGACGATGTCGGCCCCGGCGGCGGCCAGCGCCAGCCCGTGCTCGATGGCGGCGTCGACGTCGAGGTAGCGCCCGCCGTCGGAGAACGAATCCGCGGTCACGTTGAGCACCCCCATGACCAGGGTGCGGTCGTCCTCCTGTGGGCGCGGGGACATCAGCGGGTGATCAGGTCGAGTGCTTCGCCGCGGGAGACCGCGCTGGTCTGGAAGATGCCGCGCACCGCCGAGGTAGTGGTGGAGGCACCGGGCTTGCGGATGCCGCGCATGGCCATGCACAGATGCTCGGCCTCGATCACCACGATCACCCCGCGCGGATCGAGCCGGCGCACCAGTGCGTCGGCGATCTGGCTGGTGAGCCGTTCCTGCACCTGGGGACGTTTGGCGTAGAGGTCCACCAGCCGGGCGATCTTGGACAGCCCGGTCACCTGACCGCTGGCGCCGGGGATGTAGCCGACGTGCGCCACCCCGTGGAAGGCGACCAGATGGTGCTCGCAGGTCGAGTACATCGGAATGTCCTTGACCAGCACCAGTTCCCGGTGGTCTTCGTCGAAGACGGTGGCGAGCACCTCGTCGGGATCGGTGTAGAGCCCGCCGAACATCTCCTGGTAGGCGCGCGCCACCCGTTCCGGGGTGCGCCGCAGCCCCTCCCTGTCGGGGTCCTCGCCCACGGCCAGCAGCAGCTCGCGGACTGCGGCCCGGGCCCGCTCCAGATCGAAGACACGGCCGTCGGCCGTGGTGAGCGGCTCGTCGTCACTCATGGTGCGAAGGCTCCTTTGTCGAGTGGGGACCTGTCGAGTGGGACCGGCGTCGCCGCGGGGGTGCGGCCGCGGATCGCCGGGTGACGGTGCGCAGCGCCCGCGGCGGGCGCTGCGCTGCCGCCCGGGCTAGGTGCGCGGATCCTCCGGCGGGGGCCAGCCCGGTGCCCGCCAGTCGCGCGGGGCGCCGTAGTCGGGCCAGGTGCCGCCGGGCGGACCGGACTGGGAGGGACCCGACGGCGGCCGGCCGTGCTGCCCCGGGTAGCCGCTGCCGGGCTGCGGGTTCTGCCCGTTGCCGTTCTGCCCTGCGCCGTTCTGCCCGTTGCCGTTCTGCCCTGCGCCGTTGTGACCCGTGCCGTTGTGGCCGTTGCCGTTCTGGCCGGGCTGGTCCGGGTACTGACCGGGCTGGTAGCGCCCGTTCTGGTCCGGGGCGGCCGGCGGGTAGCCGGGGGCACCGGAGTGCTGACCGGCCGGACCCGGCTGCCCGTAGCCGCCGTAGGGCTGCGGCGCCGGCTGTCCGGGCGCGCCGTAGACCGGCTGTCCACCCTGCGGCGCGGACGGGAAACCGCCGGTCGACGGTGCGGCGACGGGTTCGGGTTGCACCGGGGGCCAGGGTTCGCCGCGCTCGGCGGCCCGCTCGGCCGGGGTCTTGATGGGCGGGATGTCGCTCGGGGTGCGAACCCCGAAATCGTCGAACTCGGTCATCCGTTCCCGCTTGGGCACATCGCCGAGGATCTCGACGAGGTCCTTGCGGACCAGCGTCTCCTTCTCCAGCAGGGCCCCGGCGAGTGCGTCGAGTTTGTCGCGGTTGGCGTTGAGCACCGCCCAGGCCTCGGTATGCGAGGCCTCGATCAGCCGGCGCACCTCCTCGTCGATCTCCGAGGCCACTCCGGCGGAGTAGTCCACCTGATTGCCCATGCTGCGGCCGACGAACGGGTCGGCCCCCTCCTGGCCGTAGCGGACGGCGCCGAGCCGGGCGCTCATGCCGTATTCGGTGACCATGGCGCGGGCGATCTTGGTGGCCTGGTCGATGTCAGAGCTGGCGCCGGTGGTCGGCTCGTGGAAGACGAGTTCCTCGGCGGCGCGGCCGCCCATCGCCATCACCAGCCGGGCGATCATCTCCGAGCGGGTCATCAGCTCCTTGTCGTTCTCCGGAACGGCGAGGGCGTGACCGCCGGTGCGGCCGCGGGCCAGGATGGTGACCTTGTAGATCGGGTCCAGGTCGGGCATCGCCCACGCCGCGAGGGTGTGACCGCTCTCGTGGTAGGCGACGATCTTCTTCTCGTGCTCGCTGATGATGCGGCTCTTGCGGCGCGGGCCGCCGATCACCCGGTCGACGGCCTCCTCGAGCGCCTCGCCGGTGATGACGGTCTTGTTCTCGCGGGCGGTGAGCAGCGCGGCCTCGTTGATCACGTTGGCCAGGTCGGCGCCGGACATGCCGGGGGTCCGCTTGGCGAGTCCGTCGAGGTCGGCGTCCGGGGCGATCGGCTTGCCCTTGGCGTGCACCGCCAGGATGGCCCGGCGGCCGGCGATGTCCGGGTTGCCCACCGGGATCTGCCGGTCGAAGCGGCCCGGGCGCAGCAGCGCCGGGTCCAGGATGTCGGGCCGGTTGGTGGCGGCCATGACGATCACGCCGGAGCGGTCGCCGAAGCCGTCCATCTCCACCAGCAGCTGGTTGAGGGTCTGCTCACGCTCGTCGTGACCGCCACCCAGGCCGGCGCCGCGCTGGCGGCCGACGGCGTCGATCTCGTCGACGAAGATGATGCACGGACTGTTGGCCTTGGCCTGCTCGAACATGTCGCGCACGCGGGAGGCGCCGACACCGACGAACATCTCGACGAAGTCCGAGCCGGAGATGGTGAAGAACGGCACCCCGGCCTCACCGGCCACTGCCCGCGCGAGCAGCGTCTTACCGGTGCCGGGCGGGCCGTAGAGCAGCACGCCCTTGGGGATCTTGGCGCCGAGCGCCTGGTAGCGGGCCGGGTTCTGCAGGAAGTCCCGGATCTCGTCGAGTTCCTCGACCGCCTCGTCCGCGCCGGCGACGTCGGCGAAGGTGGTCTTGGGCATGTCCTTGGACAGCTGCTTGGCCTTGGACTTGCCGAAGCCCATCACGCCGCCGCGGCCGCCGCCCTGCATCCGGCTCATCACGAAGAAGAACAGGCCGAACAGGATGATCATCGGCAGTACGAAGATCAGGATCGACTGCCAGATGCCGCCCTCTTTGGTGACATTGGTCTGGTACGGCGCACCGGTCTTGGTGACCGACTGGAAGACCCGCGAGGAGACCCCCGACGGGTACTGCGACTGGATCTTGGTGACGTCCTTGCCGTCGACCTTGATCGGATCCTTGAGGGTGATCCGCAGTCGCTGTTCCCGATCGTCGATCTGAACGAACTCGGTGTTCTTCACGTTCAGCTGGGTCATCGCGATGGACGTGTCCACGCCGGTGTAGTCGCGATCGCCGGAGCGGAGCATGCTCCAGCCCCAGAGGGCGAACAGGATCACGGCCACGATGGCCAGATTCCGGAAGAGCTTCTTTCGGTTCATGCGTTCACGCGCGGGCCGGTCCGGTGCGCGGCTGGTTGCCGGGCGCCGTCGGCCCATTGTCCTTCCCGTGATACTCGATATACGAGGCTACCTGCCCGCGCGCAGCGGGAACGACTCCGTTCCCCCACGGCGTAACCGGTGCGGCCCGATCGAGTCAGCTGCTGTAGACGTCCGGGTGCAGCCGGCCGATGTACGGCAGGTCGCGGTACCGCTCCGCATAATCGAGTCCGTAGCCGACGACGAACTCGTTCTCGATGTCGAAGCCCACGTCGGCCACCTCGATCGGCAGTTGTGCGGCTTTGGGCTTGCGCAGCAGGGTGACCACGTCCAGCGAGCGCGGGGATCGGGTCGCGAGGTTCTTCATCAGCCAGGTCAGCGTCAGACCGGAATCGATGATGTCCTCGACGATCAGCACGTCCCGGCCGGCGATGTCGCGGTCGAGGTCCTTGAGGATGCGCACCACGCCCGACGAGGAGGTGGACGAGCCGTAGCTCGAGACCGCCATGAACTCGAGCTGTGCGGGGATCGGCAGCGCCCGCGCGAAGTCGGTCATGAACATGATCGCGCCCTTGAGCACGCCGATCAGCACCAGATCGTCGGGAGCGTCCTTGTACCGTTCACCGGCGGCCGCCGCCATCTCCGCGGTCCGCCGCCGAATCTGCTCGTCCGTGATCAGGACGGTCTCGATGTCCTGCGAATACCCCTGCGCCACCCGAACAGCTTGTCACACCCGTGGACCGGCTGACGACGATGCCCGGCGCAGCCGTGGCGCGGCCGCCGCACGAGCCGGCGGGCCGCGACCGCGCCGCCGCCGTTGATGTGCCGCCTGAACTGCAGCGACGACGACGCCGGGCGCCTGTGACGGCCGTGCCGGCACTCATCCGCGGGGAGTGCCGCGCGGCTCCCGGCAGACGGTCACCACCGACGACCGGCGCGTCACCACCAGGCGGGCTTCGGAGTCGCCGCCGATCGCCACCGGCCCCTGCCCGTGCCAGTGCGTGATCAGCGCATCGACCTGCTCGACGGTCCGGGCTCCCGCGCCGTCGCCGCCGCGTTCGGCGATCCAGGCCCGCAGTGCCCGGGTGCGCAGGGCCGTCGGCGCCTCCTGCAGCGCGGTCACCCGCAGGCCGTCGCCGTCGCGCGCCCGTTCCAGAAGGGACTCGGCGAGCTCGTCGAGCGCGTGGGCGTCGTGCTGCAGCAGCCCGGCGGTGCGGGCCAGTGCGGCCGCCACCCCGCCGCCGAGCACCTCCTCGAGCAGCGGCAGCACCTCGGTGCGCACCCGCACCCGGGTGTAGCGCGGGTCGAGGTTGTGCGGGTCGTCCCAGACGGTCAGGCCCCAGCCTGCGCAGGCCGCACGGGTATCCGCCCGGCGCACGCCCAGCAGCGGCCTCGCCCACGGGGCGCGCCACGGACTCATCCCGGCCAGCGAACGCGCCCCCGAGCCGCGGCCCAGGCCCAGCAGCACCGTCTCGGCCTGGTCGTCGACGGTGTGCCCCAGCAGCACCGGCCGCCCCTCCCGGGCCCGGTCGAGCGCCTGATAGCGGGCGGTACGGGCGGCCGCCTCGGGTCCCTCCCCGGATGCGTGCACGGTCACCGGAAGGATGCTCGCCTGCGCGCCGAGCCCCACCGCCTGCGCGACGGCCTCCCGGGCCGCCTGCGCCGACCCGGCCTGCAGCCGGTGGTCGACGACCAGTGCGTGCACCGCGAGTCCGGCGTGGACGGCGGCCGCGGTCAGCGCCAGCGAGTCCGCACCGCCGGACAGTCCCACGCACACCCCGCCGTCGGCGAAACCGGGATCGTCGGCCCGCCGCTGCGCCGTGAACGACCGCACCGCGCCGATCAGCCGGCGCTGGGCGTCCTGCGGGGTCAGAGCACCCGGGCGATCCATGCGTCCGGGTCGCCGATCTCGGCCATGGTCGGCATGGTCTGTTCGTCGGTCCAGACCGTGTTGAAGGCCGGCATGCCCACCGCGTCGACGACGGCGTCGACGAAGGCCTTGCCGCGGACGTACTGCGCGATCTTGGCGTCCATCCCGGTGAGCGCCCGGAAGATCTTCATCAGCGGATTCTGCGGACGCTGCCGCCGCTGGTCGAAGGCCGCCCGGATGGTCTCCACGGTGGGCACGTGCGCGGGACCGACGGCATCCATGACGTGGTCGGCGTGCCCTTCGAGCAGGGTGCCCAGCACCATCACCTTCTCGAAGGCCTCGTACTGCTCGGGCGACTGCATCAGCTGCATGACGCCCAGGATCCCCTTCTCCCGGGGCCGGTCGCTGCGCACCGCGGCGCTGATCCTGCCGACCAGTTCGGTCATCGACTCGCCGGACTCGCCGGTCAGCACGCCGACGTTGGAACGCATGTAATCCACCAGCCACGGGTTGGCCGAGAACTGCACGCGGTGGGTCACCTCGTGCAGGCACACCCAGAGCCGGAAGTCCGAGGGCACGGCCCGGAGTTGCCGTTCGACGGCGATGATGTTGGGGGCGACGAGCATCAGCACCCCGTCCGTGCCGCTGCCCGGATCCGGGCTGAACGGGTCGTACTGGCCCAGGATGGCCCCGGACAGGAAGGCCAGCAGTCCGCCGGCCTGCGCACCGGAGAGCTTCCCGGTGAGGCCGCTGCCGCTTCCGGGGCCGGTCTCGCCGAGCATGGCCGGCATGGAGGCGGCGGCCGCGTCGATCCAGCCGGCCCGGTCGAGCACGGTGGCGGCCGGGACCGGCAGGCCGTCGGCCAGGCCGGTCACCTCGCGCACCGGGCCCTCGGCCCGGACGGCGGCGTCGGCGAGTTCGGCGTGCACCTGGGCCGCGGTGTACGCGGTGATCTTGGGACCCGGGCGGGCGAGTTTCCGGCCCAGGGAGGCGGCCAGCGACCAGTCGACGGCGGCGACCACCGATTCGGTGTCGCGGCCGGACTCGTCGGTCGTGGTGGCGGCGGGGGCCGCCGCGGCGTCATCAGTCACGGCATCCACACTCCCGTAAAGCGCCCACCAATGCATCCACGGCCGGCCGGGCGTCGGCCGGCGAGGTGCCGCCGGACATGAGCGCGAAGGCCAGCACCCGGCCGTCGACGGTCTGCACGATGCCGGTCAGGGAGGTGACGCCGGTGAGGGTGCCGGTCTTGGCCCGCACCCAGCCGGCGCCGGGAGTCTGGTCGGGGTCGAAGCGTTCGGCGAGGGTTCCGGTGCCGTGCGCCACCGGGAAGGTGTCGAGCAGCGGGCGCAGCCGGGGCCGGGCGTCGCCGGCCGCCGCAGAGACCAGCGCGTCGAGCAGCCGGGCCGGCACCAGATCCTTGGTCGAGAGTCCCGAGGCGTCGTGCAGGACGGTGCCGTCGACGTCGAAACCGTTCTCGCCGAGCACCTTCAGCACCGCCGCGGCGCCGCCCTCGATGGAGGCGGGCCCGCCGGTGGCCGTCGACAGTTCGATGGCCAGGGATTCGGCGAGCACGTTGTCGCTGTAGCGCATCATGTCGCCGACCCGTACCGACAGCGGTGCGGAGGTGACTCGCGCCAGGGTGCGCGCACCGGGCGGGGCCGCCTGCTCGGCGACGTCGGTGTCCAGGTCGAGCGCGGCGGCGAGGGCCTGCCCGGCGGCGATCGCCGGGGTGGCGCTGCGCGGCGAATACTCGTCGAGCGGCTCGAGCCGGCCGCCGTCGACCGTCAGCGACTCGATGGGCGTGATGTCGCCGCCCTTGATGTCGGCCTCGTCCCAGCCCGCCGCCATCGAGTCGCCGGTGACGGTGGTGGGCGCCACCGCCACCGAGGTGACCCGGGCGCCGCTGCGGCGGATCTGGTCGGCCAGGTCGGCGATGCGGGCCGGGGAGGTGTAGAAGGTGTCCTCACCGGCCGGCTGGGCGCTGAGCGTCGGATCGCCGCCGCCGACCAGCACGGCGGTGCCGTCGGCCCCGAGCACCACCGTGGTGGTGAGCCGTGCGTCGCCGTCGAGCGCCAGCAGCGCCGCCGAGGCGGTGAGGATCTTGGCGTTGGAGGCGGGCGTGCGCGGGGTGTTCGCGTCCCGGCTCCACAGCGTCTGCCCGGTCAGCGGATCGGAGACCATGCCGGTGAGCTCACCGAGCGCCTTGTCCCGCAGGCCCGCGCGCAGCGCCCGGGCCACCCCGGAGTCGGCCGGTTCCGGCGCGTTCGGGTCCACCGGGGCGATGGCCGGGGTCACCGCGGTGACCGCGGGCCGGTCCGGGGTACCGGCCGGGACGGCGGCGTGCCGGTCGTTGTACCAGGTCCAGCCGAAGACCCCGGCCACCACCAGGACCACGACGAGAACCACCGCGAGCAGTGTCGACAGGACGCGCCGGGATCGGCGACGGCGCGGTTTGGTCAGCGACACAGGGGCCCTCCGGTACGGCGGCTCACCCGGCCCGGCGGATCCCGCTGGGGCTGCGAGTGAGTCTTCTTCACTGCTGGACTTCCCCTAACAGTATCGTTGACGCCCGAGGGCAGTCCGGAACGTGCCGCTACGGCCGCCGGACGCCCACGAGCAATCGGGCCGAGTTCCTTCGGGCCGACCACCGAAGAGGACCACACCAGAGAAGGACACAGACATGGAGTTCGAGGTCACCGTCGAGATCCCCAAGGGCGGCCGCAACAAGTACGAGGTCGATCACGAGACCGGCAAGGTCTACCTGGACCGCTACCTGTACACCCCGATGGGCTACCCGGCCGACTACGGCTACATCGACCACACTCTCGGCGAGGACGGCGACCCGCTGGACGCGATGGTGCTGCTCACCGAGTCGGTGTTCCCGGGTGTGATCGTCAAGGCCCGCATCGTCGGCATGTACACGATGACCGACGAGGCCGGCGGCGACGACAAGCTGCTCGCCGTCCCGGCCGGCGACCCCCGGTGGGATCACATCCAGGACGTCGGCGATGTCAGCGAGTTCGAGCTGAAGGCCATCGCGCACTTCTTCGAGCACTACAAGGACCTCGAGCCGGGCAAGGAGGTCACCCCGGGCGGCTGGGTCGGCAAGGACGAGGCCGCCAAGGTCGCGCAGGCCGCAGTCGACCGCTACCAGGGCTGAACTTCCGCAGCGACGTACCGCAAACTTCGTCCGCTCAGCGGCCCGCCGAGGGCATATTGCCCTCGGCGGCGCCCTGAGCGGACGAAGTTGTCAGTAGGTCCGGCGGTCAGGCGCCGACGAGCTCGGCCAGGGCGGAGATCAGCCGGTCGATGTCGCCGGAGCCGGTCCCGAGCCCGAAGCTCACCCGCACCGCTCCCTCCGGGTGACCGAGCCGCGCGAGCAGCGGGTGGGCGCAGAACTTGCCGTCCCGCACGCCGATGCCGTGCCGGTCGTTGAGGTATTCGGCGACGGCGCGCGGGGCGTGCCCGTCCACGGTGAACGCGGCGATGCCCACCCGGTCGGCGAGGTCGTCGAAGACGTGCAGGCGGCGCACCCCGGGCAGCCGGTCCAGGCCCTCGTCCAGACGGGTCAGCAGGTCCCGCTCGTGGTAGCCGATCAATTCGAAGCCCGTGCCCTTGACCGCGTCCAGTGCGGCGGCGATGGAGACAGCGCCGAGCACGTTGGGGCTGCCGGCCTCGTGCCGGGCGGCGCCGGTGTGCCAGGCGGTCTGTCCGTCGGCATCGACGCGGGCGGTGGCGCCGCCGCCGGCCAGGTACGGCTGCGCCGCATCGAGCCAGTCCGGCCGCCCGATCAGCACACCCGCGCCGAACGGGGCGTAGACCTTGTGCCCGGAGAACACCAGGTAGTCGATGCCGTAGCCGGCCAGGTTGATCGGCCGGTGCGCGACCAGCTGCGCGGCGTCGACCAGGATCCGGGCGCCGTGCCGGTGCGCGAGGGCCGACAGCCGGCGCAGCGGCAGCACCTCGCCGGTCACGTTGGACGCCCCGGTCACCGCGAGCAGCGCGGCGGGCGACGCGGCCAGTTCGGCTTCGAGCGCCTCCGCGGTCTCCTCGAAGGTCGCCGCGGCCGGCACGATCCGGGCCCGGCCGGTGCGCTGCCAGGGCAGCAGGTTGGCATGATGCTCGATGTCGAGGACCACCACGTCGCCGGGCAGCGCATGCGCCGCGAGGTTGATCGCGTCGGTGGTGTTGCGGGTGAAGACGACGGTGTCGTCGGCGCGGCCGCCCACGAACCGGCGGACGGTCTCGCGTGCGGACTCGTACCGGGCCGTGGTCACCTGCGACAGGGCGCCGGCGCCGCGGTGCACGCTGGCGTACTGGCTCAGCGCCGAGTTCAGCCCGTCGGCCACCTCGGTGAGCGCCGGTGCGCTGGCCGCGTAGTCGAGATTGGCGTAGCGGGCCGGGCCGGCGGCGGTGAAGACGTTCTGGCCGGCGCCCACGACGTCGCCCAGCGGGGCGATCGGGCGGGCGGCGGTGTGGGGGCGGTCGACGATGACGGTCATGACAGACTCCTGGAGTACTCGCGCTTGCCGCGGCCGGTCGGCCGGCGGCCGGGTCGTCACCCGGAGCACCCCACCGCGGTGGAGGGTTGCCGACCAGCGAGCCGGGGCTTGACGCTGGTACTCGTGACCCGCGTATCACGATGCCCGACGGGACGGCGCACGCAAAGAATTACGCGCACGCCGGTTCTAATCCGGCGAACGGTGCTCCGCCGGATGAACGACGGCGTGCTGCACGCGGTGGCCGGACCCGGCTAGCCTGGTCTGCGAACGTTCACCCGAAAGGCCGCCGAGTGTCACGTCCGCAGGACCCCGCCGCGCACCCGAATGCGGGCGCGTACGACCAGACACGGATCGGCGTGCCCCGGCCCGGACCGCCGCCCGAGCCCGGCTCCGGACCGTCCGGCTTCTCCCCGGTGCCCGACTCGCAGCCGGCGGTGGCCCCGGCGCCCGCGCCGCATCGGCCGCTCCAGGGTGCGCCCGCGCCGGCAGCCCAGCACCCACCGGCAGCCCAGTACCCACCGGCGAACCAGTATCCGCCGGCGGCGCCGTACCCCGGTGGCCCGGATCCCCGTGTCCCGCAGACACCCGTGCAGCGATCCCCTGCTCCGCAGGCACCTGTCCCCTACGGTGCGTCCCCGTATGCACCGGCGGCCGGACCCGTCCCGCCCGGCGGCTACGGCGTACCGAACCCATACCCGCCCCTCCCGCCGCAGCGCTCCCGCAGCGCAGCGGTTGCCGGCGTGGTCGTGCTGATCGCCGTCGCCGGTGTGGTGGCCGGACTGTTGGTGTGGCAGCCGTGGTCGTCGGACTCCGGCGGCGGCCAGCGGACGCAGACCTTCGCCCTCGACCACGACTATCAGGCGCGGGTGCAGATCCCGGCCGGCTGGCGGGGCTTCGACGACAGCAGCGAGGGCGTCCGCGGGCCGGTCATCGTCCCACGCGACGACCGCCGCGCCTACTCCCAGATCACCGGCGACCTCGACCGGATCGACGACGGTCAGAGCGTTCAGCCCGTGCACGTGATCAGTGTCACCGCCCAGACCTGTACGGCGGCCGACACGAGCTCTACGCCGGGCCAATGGAAGTGGGAGACCCGCGAACTCGGTGACCGGCAGATCACTGCGGCGAGCGGGGTCTCCCGGCTCGACGCGGACGTGTGCCTGGTGGCCATAGCCGTCGACGCCGACACCGGCTCCGCGGCACCGCAGACCACGGCGCAGGATCTGGCCCGCGAACTGGTGGCGAAGAACCGGCTGAGCGCGGCCAAGGCGACGTGACCCAGCCGCCGCACCGGGCTCCCGGCGATCTCTCCTTCTGCCTGCTCGGCGGCGACGCCGGCGTGTTCGGCCGCGGCGTGCGGGCGCGGTACGGCTGCGTCGGCGGGGCGGTCGACGCGCTGACCGGACGCCGCGCCGAGATGGTCACCGGCGCACTCGGTTTCGACACCTCCGGTACTGCCGCGCTGATCGTCCCGCACCGCATCGAACGGAGCGCCGGCGCCCGGCCGTCGACCGCCCCCAATCGCACCGCCGCGTCCCTGACCCCGGCACCGGCGGCCGAGCACCGACGGCGGGTGACCGCGGCCCTGACCGCGATCGCCGCCGGCGAGGTGGAGAAGGTGGTGCTGGCCCGCGGCCTGACCGCCCGCTTCGCCGAGTCGCTGTCGCCGGAGGAGCTGATCGGCGATTTCACGGCGACCGCCACCGCCGGGGCCACGGTCTTCGCGGCACCGCTCGACGAACGCGGCCACGACGGCCGCTGGCTGATCGGCGCCAGCCCGGAACTGCTGCTGCGCAAGCGGGGTGCGGTGGTGACCTGCGAACCGTATGCCGGCTCTGCGGCCCGCCGCGCCGACCCGGCCGCCGACGCCGAGGCCGCAGCCGGGCTCGCCGCCTCGGAGAAGGACCGGCGCGAGCACGCCTACGTCGTCGACGATCTGCGGCGCCGGCTGGCCCCGCTGTGCCGCGAGCTCGAGGCGCCGGACGCCCCACTGCTGCGGCACACCCCGCAGCTGTGGCATCTGGCCACCCCGATCCGGGGCGTGCTGGCCGATCCGTCGGTCACCGCGCTCGAGCTGGCGGCGCAGCTCTCACCGACCCCGGCGGTCTGCGGCACCCCCACCGCGGCGGCGGCCGCGGTGATCGACCGGATCGAGGGCGCACGCGAGTTCTACGCCGGCACCGTCGGCTGGTGCGACGCGGCCGGCGACGGCGACTGGCTGGTCTCGATCCGCTGCCTGGAACTGTCCGCCGACCGGCACACCGTCCGCAGCTGGGCGGGCGGCGGCATCGTCGCCGGGTCGGATCCGGATGCCGAAGTCGCCGAGACCGAGGTGAAGTTCGGGACGGTGCTCAGCGCCCTGGGCCTGCCGCCGCTGCGCTGACCGGCGCCCGGGACTGCCGGCGGCCGCCTCAGGACAGCGCGTGATCGAGGTCGCGCAGCAGGTCGTCGACGTTCTCCAGACCCACCGAGAGCCGGACCATCGAGTCGGTGAGACCGATCGCGGCCCGCCCCTCCGGCCCCATAGCCCGGTGGGTGGTGGTGGCCGGATGCGTGATCAGGCTCTTGGCATCACCGAGATTGTTGGAGATATCGATGATCTGCAGTCGGTTGAGCATGGCGAAAGCGCGTTCCTTGCCCGACAGTCCGTCCGCGTCGCGGAGTTCGAAGGTGATCACCGTGCCGCCGCCGGACATCTGGCTGCGGGCCAGCTCGTACTGCGGGTGCGAGCGCAGGAACGGGTAGATGGTCTTGGCCACCCGCGGGTCGCCGTCGAGGAATTCGGCGATGGTCAGCGCACTGGCCACCGACTGGTCCAGCCGGAGCTTCATCGTCTCGAGGCCTTTGAGCATCACCCAGGCGTTGAACGGGCTGAGCGCCGGACCGGTGTGCCGCATGAGTTCGCGGACCGGACCGTCGATGAACTCGGCGGTGCCCATCACCGCACCGCCCATCACCCGGCCCTGGCCGTCGATGTGCTTGGTGCCCGAGTAGACGATCACGTCGGCACCCATGTCCAGACCGCGCTGGAGCAGCGGGGTGGCGAAGACGTTGTCGAGCACCACCTGCGCGCCGGCCGCGTGTGCGAGGTCGGCCACCGCGCGCACATCCACCAGGGTCTGCATCGGATTGGAGGGCGTCTCGAAGAACACCGCGTCGGCGGGCTCGGACAACGCCGCCTCCCACTGCGCCAGGTCTTCACCGTCGACGAAGACGGTCTCCACGCCCCACGAGGGCAGGATCTCGTTGCAGATGACGAAGCACGAGCCGAACAGGCTGCGGGCCGCGACCAGCCGGCTGCCCTGCTTGAGCAGTGCGCCGAGGGCGACGAAGACCGCGGCCATGCCGCTGGCGGTGGCGAAGCAGGCCTCGGTGCCCTCGAGTCCGCGCAGCCGCTCCTGGAACATCTCGACGGTCGGATTCCCGTACCGGGTGTAGACGAAGCGTTCGTCCTCGCCGGTGAACGCCCGCTCGGCCGCCTCGGCGGACTCGTAGACGTAACCGCTGTTGAGGTAGACCGCCTCCGACGTCTCGAAGAACCCGGACCGCATCAGTCCGCCGCGCACGGCGGTGGTCTCCGGTGACACCCAGTCGGGCAGTTCACGACTCATGTCGTCTCCTCTTCGCTACGTCAGACCGCTCCGCGACGGCTCAGGACTGACGCCACGGCAGTCCGTCGGCCCGCCAGCCGGCGCCGCCGCGGTGCCCGTCGACGTCGAGCGCGCCTTCGAAACCCTCCAGAATGTTGTACGCCTGTCCGATCCCGGCCGCAGTAGCGGCCTCGGCCGCACCGATCGACCGGTGCCCGGACCGGCACAGGAACAGCACCGGCGTCTGGTCGGCCACCCCGGCCGCGCGCAGCTGATCGACGAACCGCTCGTTGAGCCGTCCGTGCGGGAAGTCGACCCACTCGACGAAGACGGTGCGCTTACCGAGCCCGCTCACGTCGGGCACGCCCACATAGCTCCATTCGGCCTGGGTGCGGCAGTCCACCAGCACCGCCTCGGATTCGGCGGCCAGCTTGTCCCATGCCTGCTGCGGCGTCAGATCCCCTGCGTAGCTCACTGATTGCACACCTTCCAGTCGTCGCCCTGTTTCACCACGGTCCACGTGGTGACCGACTTCTCGTTCTTGTTCTTCGCCCGGTACCAGTGCGCCCGCACGGTGGCCTGATCGCCGGTGACGTCCACCTCCATCTCGGGAACCTTCAACTCGCCCTTGGCATCCCGCTCGGTGCGGTTGCTGTCCTGGAACTGCGCCATGGTGGGGAAGTTCGGCGAGGACAGGTTCTTCTCGCAGAAGGAGTTCCGGTACTGCTCGTAGTTCAGCGAGTTGCGGGCGCTGAGGGCGTCGTTGACGACGTACTGCACCCGGGTCGAGTCGTTGAGCCGCTCGCTGGGCGGCGACACCAGGGTGACGATCAGGATCACGCCCAGGACCACCGCGACCAGCCCCAGTGCGATCATGAACGGCACAGCGTCACGCCAGGTACGCGGATCGTCGACCTCGTCGAACTCCTCACCGGTGTCCGGTCCGGGCGTCTGATTGCTCATGCGGGCCAGTCTATCGACCGGCCCGGGACGGCTCCGCAGGCGGCCGGACCGCCCCGACCAGGCAGATGACGTCGGCTTCGTCAAGAGTTTTGAGCAGACCGTCCGAGGTGAGGGCGCCCTCACCCGCCGATTTTGGGCATCGCGCCGACCGTCATACCGTAGAACCGGAAGCCATCTATCCAGCTGAGGAAGCGACTGCCAAATGAGTGAGAACAGCCGCCCGCTGCGGGTCGCGATCGTCGGTGCGGGTCCCGCAGGGATCTACTGCGCCGACGCGCTGATGAAGTCGGAGACCGTGTCCGAGCGCGGCGTGAGCATCGACCTGTACGAGCGGATGCCCGCCCCGTTCGGCCTGATCCGCTACGGCGTCGCCCCCGACCACCCGCGCATCAAGGGCATCATCACCGCCCTGCACAAGGTGCTCGACAAGCCGGCGGTTCGGCTGCTGGGCAACATCGACTTCGGCACCGACGTCACGCTCGACGACCTGAAGAAGCACTACGACGCCGTGGTCTTCTCCACCGGCGCCACCGACGACCGCGCCCTGGAGATCCCGGGCGTCGACCTCGACGGCAGCTACGGCGCCGGCGAGTTCGTGGCCTGGTACGACGGCCACCCCGACTTCTCCCGGACCTGGCCGCTCGAGGCCGAGAAGGTCGCCGTGATCGGCGTGGGCAATGTGGCCCTGGACGTGGCCCGCGTGCTGGCCAAGACCGGCGACGAGCTGCTGCCGACCGAGATTCCGGACAACGTCTACCAGGGACTCAAGCAGAACAAGGCCGTCGAGGTGCACGTCTTCGGGCGCCGCGGGCCCGCACAGGCCAAGTTCACCCCGCTCGAGCTCAAGGAACTCGATCACTCGCCGAACATCGAGGTGATCGTGAACCCGGAGGACATCGACTACGACGAGGGCTCGACGGTCGCCCGGCGCACCTCCAAGATCACCGATCAGGTGGCCCAGATCATCGAGAACTACGCCATCCGCGAGCCCAAGCAGGGCGCCATCCACAAGCTCTTCCTGCACTTCTTCGAGAACCCGGTGGAGGTGCTCGGCGAGGACGGCAAGGTCGTCGGCCTGCGCACCGAGCGCACCGAGCTCGACGGCACCGGCAATGTGAAGCCGACCGGCAAGACCACCGACTGGGAGATCGGCGCGATCTACCGCGCGGTCGGCTACCTCTCGGACAATCTGCCCGGCATCCCGTTCGACAACCAGGCCGGCGTCATCCCCAACGAGGCGGGCCGCATCTTCGACGACGGCGCGCACCTGACCGGCCTGTACACCACCGGCTGGATCAAGCGCGGTCCGGTGGGCCTGATCGGCCACACCAAGGGCGACGCCAACGAGACCGTCGAGTGTATCGCCGAGGACATGGTCAACGGCACGCTCAACACCCCCGAGGATGCCGGCGAGGACGCCGTGATCGCGCTGCTCGAATCGCGCGGGATCCCGTTCACCACCTGGGAGGGCTGGTACCGGCTCGACGAGCACGAGCGTCAGCTCGGCGCCGCCGAGGGCCGCGAGCGCAAGAAGGTCGTCGAACGGCACGACATGCTCGCCGCCTCCGAGCCGGACAAGGTGCAGAGCAACTGATCGCGCAGTAAGCGTCAGCCCCTGAGCGGGTCGGCGCTGGGCGCGTCAGACTCGGCGCGGGTCAGACTCTGAGCGCAGACACAGCGAGGGCGACCGGTCATCCGGTCGCCCTCGCTGTGTCTTCAGTTGTGGTGGTCGTGCACCGCTCAGCGGGCGGCGGCCTCCAGGGCGGCCTTGGCGGCGCCGGCCTGGGCGGCGTCGTTACCCGTCTTGGTGCCGGTGTTGTCCGGAGCGATCGCGCCCGGACCGGCGCCCTTGTCCTGCTTGTTCTTCGGGTTCTCGATCTTGCGCAGGTTCCACCAGAAGCCGAAGTTGTCGACCAGGTTCTCTGCGTAGTCGGAGATCGTGTAGCCCGAGATCGAGGACGGGAAGCAGCCCGGCCACTTGGTGGTGATCTCCAGCGACTTGGGCACCGCCTTGCCCTTCGCATCCTTACCGGTCGGCGACAGCAGCGGCGCGAACTTGCTGGTGCCGCCGAGCTCCTGCAGGTGGACGTTCTTGAACGACGACCCCTCCGCCGTCACCTTCATGGTGCGCACCATGTACCACTGCACACCCCAGGGCTTCCCCGGGACCTGACCGAAGTGGCAGAACACCGCACCGGTCAGCCGCAGGTTGGGGGTCGCGGCGTCGGCCGGCGCGACGGCGGCCAGCCCGCCGGCGCCGATTGCTCCCGCGGAGGCGAGCGCTACGGCCGCCCGAGTCAATGTCTTCTTCATGTCCATCCCTTTCGCTTCGGTGTGGTCCAGCGAATCGATTGCACTTGTACGTGACTGCACTCGGTGGTCCGCGTCGTGGCGTGACCCCGGTCGACAGTCCGGCGCTCCCCATGGAGCCGTCGAGAGCTGTGATGTCGGCGATTAGGCTGCGACGACATCCAGCGTGGTCGCTCTCACCACCGTATCGACAGATCTCGCCACAACCGTTACAGAATCGTTCACTCGAACAGAGGACCGTCCGGATGAACGGATCCTGATAACCCCGTATGCCAGTGCATACATCACTCCTATCGCTGCCTTACGCGGCTGTGTTACGTAGCTCACAGTCCTCTCAGTTCGCCGCGGCACCGAACTCAAAGATCGTCCGGAGACGGTTCAGCACCGCCGGAGACGGTTCAGCGCTGCGGGGACGACGGGGGCGGGGACGACGGGGGCG